>Ga0257106_1000859_pt1 | contig 16260 bp, 9 predicted proteins | sample LP_taG_3_FD_190177 | JGI IMG/M metagenome (GOLD analysis project Ga0257106, IMG submission 190177) | Marine microbial communities from Northeast Subartic Pacific Ocean, Canada - LP_J_2011_P26_10m | ecosystem: Environmental > Aquatic > Marine > Oceanic | place: Canada: Northeast Subartic Pacific...
ACCAAAGTTGCCGTCAAAGCATCCGCGTCGGCGTAAAACACTTTCATGTACGGCGTCGCACACGACTTGGTCCACTGGTCCTTGTCAAAGTTCTTTTGCAAGAGCGCGTTGACGGACAAGGCGCAAATGTGATTAAAGATCGGCGCAACCGCCGGATCTTCGACAAACTTCGCAACGTCCGCGTCCGAGGCACCAGTTGCCGTGACCATGAGCGCTTGTAACTCTTTCGAAACCATGGATTCATCGTAGTGAGTAGAGGCATCTTCGGCTTCCGCGGCGGCGGATTCCGCGGTTTCGCCGGCGGCGTTCAACAACGTCTTGTACGCTCTCGTACAGACCGTTCTGCATTCCGGATCGGCAACTTCGTCCATCGCTCTCTTCAACAACGGCAATAACTTCGGGACAAACGGTTTGGCATCCATCGGATCTTCCACCAACTTACACATGTTGTCGATGATAACCGCGGATTTACGCTTAATCGCAGTCATTTGCGAGTGCGACAAACCTCTCATCAAAAGCGGACCGAGAATGGACAAGGTCGGCGACTCGACTTGTTGAACAAACGTCGTCGCGGCGAGCTTGTGCACGCACTCCGGCACTTCGTCAATCTTGACGATGCACTCAATCAACGTCGGCACGAACGGCTCAATGTCCAAGTTACCAATCGTCGACGCCGCCTTGGCCATCGTATCCGAAGACTTCTCCTTGACTTCATCTCTCATGTCAACCATGACTTGCGCAATTTCCGGAACCAATTCCGGCAACGCCGCGGCGACCGACTTCGGTGCAGCTCCGACGAAAAAGTCAATGACTCTCAACGCAGCCATCTTGGATTGCCAAAACGGACTGGCGAAACCGGCGAAAATAGCTTTTTGGCACGCTCTGATGGCAAACGGCGACAACTTAGACAAGATGGCATCCACCGCCGGGTCCGCCGCTTCTCTCACGTCTTTGGACTTGTTATCCCCGGCCAAGGTAATAGCCACTTCTAACAACTCAATCATGACCGGTTCCTCTTGAGCGCCCGATTTCGTGGCCAACTCCCCGATTTTCTTCGCCGCGTTCGCTCTCGTTTCCGGCTCTTTCTTGTTCGTGGCGTCTTTTTGCAAAGACGCCACGACTTCCGCGGTCACCACGGAGGACGGTTTCGGTAAGGTGCACTTCGCGGGAGCCATTGTATATTAAATAGTTCTGTTGTTATGCGTGAAGAAGAATAAGCGAAGAAGTCGTCGGTTAGTGAACACAAAGAAAAGAAATCAAATTGGAAAGAAGAAGAAGATAAAACGTGTCCGGCCGTCAAAGTTCCAAGTTTGGGTGGAAAAAGCGTTCACACAGAAAAAGTGTTCCATCATCTGGTCCGGAAACCGAACGAAAAGAGCACCGAAACATCCACGCATTACGAGTTGGGATTTAAATCTACTCGCAACGAGAACATCTCGACGACATTTTCGCTCGAGATGTTCCAAAACTCGCTCGCAACGGGGCTAAAAGCGCGCGGATGTTCCGTGGGGGTGTGGCGGCATAAAATGTTTCCTTCCCTCTTCAGCCGCCTAAAATTTTTCCCTTTTCCAATCGCGCGCGAAGAACCAACGATGAGAGACGCGAATCGAAACTTGCGAGAACGACGTTCAAGAATCGTTCACGGATATGTTCTGCGTGCGAAAAAGAGTCGTCACTTTTGCGCGTAGTTTGCGTACCTTTTGAAAAGATAGATGTGTGTGATATATGCGATGTGTTTTTTTTTTTGCGTTTGTGTGAAGAACTTTTCTCAAGTTTGATGAGCTTCGTTTCTGGCCGTCGGTTTCAATCTCTCTCGAAATCAGAGGGGGAGAGCAAAAAAAAGAACAACTCTGCTCGAAAAAGAGAGAGCAAAAAAAGCAAAGAACAGAGACAAGACAAGAAGCAGTCAAAAACAGAGCAAAAGTTCACAGAGAGAAATAGTCGTCGTTTCTCGTCCTCCTCTCTATTGTCGCCTGCTAATAATTAATTACGGGAAACCTCGTTCCACACACAAAAGTTGTCTCTCTTTTTACACCAAAAACGGACAAAACACATTTATATGGCGAGCAAGAAGAGAGCGATCGAACGCGCGTTTAGCGCGATCATCAGTAGGAGTAGCAGTAGTAGTAGCAGCACGTCGTCGTCTTTTATGAGATCTTCTTCTGCGTCTCCATCATCACTCTTTACTATCACGAGGCGGAATGTGTCCTCGACATCATCAACATCGTCGACGACAGCAACGGCTTCTGAAACGTCTTCCCCATTGGTGAAGAATTTCGACGTCTACCGGTGGTCTCCGGAAGCTCCGAAAGACTCGAAAGACTCTAAACCGCACTATGAATCGTACTCGGTCGATTTGAACGACTGTGGGCCAATGATGCTCGACGTTCTCTTGAAAATTAAAGACGAACAAGACCACTCGTTGAGTTTCCGCAGATCGTGCCGAGAAGGCATCTGTGGATCGTGCGCGATGAACATCAACGGCGTGAACACGTTAGCGTGCTTATCTAAAGTGGAGAAATCAACCGCCGCGGAGACGACGAAAGTCGCGCCGTTACCGCACATGTTTGTCGTCCGAGATTTAGTCGTAGACATGAGCAACTTTTACGCGCAGTATAAATCGATCAAGCCGTGGTTGATTCGAGACGACGAGGAGGAAACCAAAGCGAGCGGCCGAGAAAATTTACAATCGAAAGAAGATCGCGAAAAATTGGACGGTTTGTACGAGTGCATTTTATGCGCGTGTTGTTCGACGTCCTGCCCATCCTACTGGTGGAATTCGGACAAATATTTAGGCCCGGCGGTGTTGTTGCAAGCGTATCGATGGATCATCGATTCGCGCGACGGGAAAAAGAAGGACCGGTTGATTCAAGTCAACGACGCGTTCAAGTTGTACAGATGTCACACGATTATGAATTGCACCAAGGTGTGCCCGAAAGGCTTGAATCCAGCCAAGGCGATCGCGAAGATTAAGACGATGGTGAAGTAGTTGAGCGCGGTATTAGTCGTCAGTTGGTGGGGTGCCGCTGCTCCAGAAGAAAGAGTATAGCGATGGTATTCGTTCGTTTTTATCATCAGAGATTGAAGAAAGCCGCCGTTGCAGAGTTAATGAGAGAACGAGAGAGAAGAAGAGAGAAAGAATAGGAGAGAGAGAGCTATTTTTGTACATTTCAAATTACAGTCAAGTCATACACACTTACTTACTAAGGGAAAATCCTAAAAATACACACAACACGGGAAAAATATGTTCAAGAAGCTGTGCAGTTCGATCGCGACGCCGCCGCCGACGACGACGACGACAAAGAGCAGCAGCGGCGGCGGTGGCGCCGTCTCTTCTCAAAAGCTTACGCGCGAGAGTACTAAGAAACCTCCTCTTCTCGCAGCCAACCCAGCGGCGATAAAGGCAGAAAAAGCTCCTGCAGAAGTTTTTGACCCGAACCCGAACAACGTTTCCATACACCCGAAAACACCCATCCGAAACTTCGAGCTGGGCCCAATCATAGGCACCGGGTCGTTCGGGATCGTTCCGATTGCCAAACACCGAGACTCGGGCTTAGTCGTCGCGATTAAAATCTTATCTAAAGCGCACGTCGCCAAGACGAAACAGATCGCGCACATCGTTCAGGAGAAGAAAATACTCGAGAGGTGTTCCAAGAGCGAGTTTATCGTGCGATTGTTTTCGTACGCGCAAACGAGGGAGGAAATCCATTTAGTGATGGAGTTTGTTCCAGGAGGAGAATTGTTTAATCAGTTGAGAATCTATCGACGATTGAAAAATGACATCGCGCGATTTTACGTCGTTGAAATCGCGCTCGCGTTCGAGTACTTGCACGAGACGTGCGCGAAGCCGTGTCGGGTGGCGTATAGAGATTTGAAATCGGAGAATGTTTTGTTAGACGGATACGGGTACGTGAAGTTGGCGGATTTCGGATTTGCGAAGCAATTGGGGCCGAAAAGTATCGGTAAGAGGAAAGATGGCGGCGGCGGTGGCGGTAGTGGTGGTTGCGGTGGTGCTATGGAAGAGTTGCGCCAGAAGGTTGGATTTATTGAAAACGAAAAGGCGTACACGTTGTGCGGGACGCCGGACTATTTAGCGCCGGAAGTTATTTTGAACGGAGGTCACGACGAGTCCGTAGATTGGTGGGCGCTTGGAGTTTTGCTCTATGAACTCGTGAGAGGTATACCGCCGTTTCAAAGCGAAGAACCGTGGGCGACGTATCAGAAAATTTTGAAGAGAGAGTTTACGTTTGGGCCGAAAGAACCGAAGAAAGCGAAGAAGACGAAGCATAAGAGCGGTAAAAAAGAGACATCGACGACGACAACGAGTGAGAGTAAGAAGAAAAAAGTCAAAACAGACGAAGGCAATGGAAAGCAAAACGACAAAGAAGGAGAGGATGAAGAAGAAGAAGAAGAAGAAGAAGAAACTGAAAACGCGTTCGGATTTACGAAAGAAAGCCGAGACTTGATACGTAAACTCTTAACCGTCGAAAGCGCGAATCGTCTCGGCTCGACGTATGGCTCGATTGAAATCAAAAAACATCCTTGGTTTCGCTCGGTCGACTGGAAGCTGGCGAGTGAACGCAAATGGAGGAAACCTCCGATTGTTCCACAGTGTCCTCGATCGGAGAAGGAGTTATACGCCATGTTGCAGAAAATCGCCGAGGAGGAAGGTTTCGACGAAGAGAGCAGCGCGAGAAACGATACAAACTTTGTCGAACTTTCTCAAGAGGACGAGGCGGCGTTCCAAGCGCTTGAAGACGACTACGAGGGCGCGAACGATAAAAATGAAAACGAAATCGATAATATTATCACCGTCGAAACGTAACGTGTCGACGATGTGCACTTCTATAATAATTATTTATGTATGCGAGAGCGCGCTAAACCGCAAACAATACATCTCTCTCTCTGAACTTTTTTAAAGTCTAAACGCTATGAAAGCTACCTACTTTTTAGAATATAAATACTATCTGCATCACGTGCTCTTCTTTCTCTTCTTTCTTCTCCACGCGAAATCGTCGTTTTCGTCCGAATCATCGTCGTCGCTACTCTCGTCCTTCTCTTCGCCTTTTCGCCAGTTCACTTTCTTCGCGCCGTCTTCTTTATTCTTCTTCTTCTTCATCATCAAAATCTCCATCGCTTTCTCCCGCAAGGCGTCCACCTTATCAAACCCAGCCACGGTATCCGCTATGACCTCGTCCGCCAACTCTTTCGCATGCATGGCCGCCTCTTCCTCTTCTCGTTTCATTCGCTCCTCCTCTTCTTTTTGTTTCAAGTATTCTTGCCCGCTCGTCTCGTCCGCAACGGTTTTTTGTGTGTTGTCAATACTCCTCGTCGTCGTCGTCGTCACCACGCCTACCTTCTTCTTCTCCTCTTCCTCTTTCCTATTCTCGTCCTTCGCACGCGCCGTCGCGTGCTCGTCGAAAAAACCCGCCGGCAAAGAAGAAGAAGATATTACTACCTTCTTCTCCTCGCCTTCTTCCCTCCGATTGCTCATCATCTTCTCGTTCGAAAACACATTCATTTTCGTCGTCCCCAAAGAGCCTCCTCTTCCTCCTGGCGCTTCATCATCTCCATTAATCGTTCTTTGCTTCTTTATCTTCTTCTTCTCGTTCACTTGCACCACTTTCGCTCGAAACGCCGCTTGGAATTTGTTGACATTGGTTGTTGACATTTTTATTTCCCGAGAGTACGAGAAAAATCTGCCGTTTTTGGCTTCTTTTTCATCAAAATTTTCGAGCAAAAAAATTGAAAACCCGAGAAAAAAAGAACCGTCGAGAGGAGTCTTTCTTCATAAAATCACATCTTTTATATTCTCTGTATCGGAAAAAGAAGTTAAGACCATGGGTTACGCGTCCACGATCAACGAGTGCTACGAAAAGCTCGAAAAGATCGGGCAAGGGACGTACGGGAAGGTGTACAAAGCCCGCGAACGCGCGACCGGGAGATTGGTCGCGCTGAAGAAGACACGATTGGAGGTACGTTTTTTTTACGTTTTTCCCTCCCCCTTTTGTTGGGGAGATTTTGATGCGAGCAGAGAAGTGGATCTCTTTGTTTTGATTAGAGAGAGAGGTTGCCGTACGAAAGCGAAAGCGGGTCTCCCCGTTGTCTCGTTCGAGAACAGAAAGAGACGAAGGTTTTCGTTTCTCTCTTCTCGTTGCTCTCTCGCTCTCGCGCTTCTGTTTTTGAAAACGGAATCAGAATCTTTCATCATGATGAGAGGGGAACGGCGTCTCCAATTTTTGAAAATCTTCGCGTGCGGGAACTTTTCATACTTCTGTTTTTATATCATACTCATACGTATACTTTCTTCTACTATCAACAGATGGAAGAAGAAGGCGTACCATCCACGGCGTTAAGAGAAGTATCTTTACTTCAAATGCTCTCCGAATCCGCGTTCATCGTTCGCCTTTTAAAAGTCGAACACGTGGAAGAAGACGGCAAAGCGATGCTGTATTTAGTCTTTGAATATTTGAACCAAGATTTGAAGCACTTCATGGATGAAACCGGACGAGGACCGGCGAACCCGCTTCCGAAATCGACGGTGCAAAACTTCATGTACCAACTCTTGTTAGGCACCGCGCATTTACACAAGCACGGGGTGATGCACAGAGATTTAAAACCGCAGAACTTGTTGGTGGATAAAGCGCAGAACGTGTTGAAGATTGCGGATCTCGGTTTAGGGAGAGCGTTTTCGGTTCCGGTGAAGAGTTACACGCACGAGATTGTGACGTTGTGGTATCGCGCGCCGGAAGTTTTGTTGGGGGGGTCGCACTATTCTACTCCCGTAGATATTTGGTCCGTCGGGTGCATTTTCGCGGAAATGGCCAGGAAGCAACCGTTGTTTCCGGGTGATTCCGAGTTGCAACAGTTGTTGCACATTTTTAAGTTGTTGGGAACGCCGAACGAAACGGTGTGGCCGGGGGTGACCAAATTGAGAGATTGGCACGAGTTTCCGCAATGGAAAGCGCAAGATTTGGCAAAAATTGTCCCGCAGCTGGATGAAAACGGGATCGATTTGTTGCAACAGATGTTGGAGTTTGATCCGGCGAAGAGAATTCACGCGACGGAAGCGTTGGAACATCCGTACTTTGCGGATTTGGAAAAGACGCAGTTTGCAAAAATCGAGGAGCAGTTTGAGAAGGAGAACCGAGTGAGCGTGAACGCACAGTAATAATACCATAGTAGAGAAAGAGAAGGAGGAAGAAGAGAGAAAGAGAGAGAGAGAGAGAGAGAGACGTGTTGCTTTACATTATATATATATATACGGAAAGAGGGAGAGAGAGAAGGAAAGGAAGCGCTCTTCTTCGCCTCGCCCGGACGTGGGATGCGAATACAGCGCTGCTCGAAAGAGCCGCCCGCCGCCGAGGATACGCATCACGCGCGCCGTAAAAGCGAGGTGAAGGAGGAAGGACAAAGAAAAGAAACCAAACCAATTATAAACTTATTATATAAACAGAAAGAGAGAGAGAGAGAGAGAGAGAGACTGTTGTGTACCAATATTTTAATCCATAATATCTAAAACTCACATGTGTGAAAAGATTTTTCTCCGTCCTTTATCCACATAAAACGCCTTTGAGGTAGCGCACTCTTGAGAGCGCTTTATTCCCATTTCCTCTCGAAATGTCGACGACGCAACGTTGTTCGTTCCTCTCCAGATGTTGTTCGACGTCTTCGTCGTCTTCGTCAAGATCTTCCGCGTTTACGACGACGAGTACGCGGGAGAAGAAGAAGAAAACCAATCACGGACAAAGAAGAAAATCCATCGTCGTTGTGGTCCAAAATGCGATATCTGAACCACCGGAAACGGAAGAGGAAAAAACGTACAACGGCGCGTTATTCCCGGGCGTGGAAATCCCGAGGGATAACACCGAGGCCGTGTTGAAGAAGTTCTCGCGGATTTTCCCGTGGGGGAACGGTGCGCCGATAACGGAGAAAGTTTTGTTTGATTTGTTAAAAGAGGAAGTGCGGAGCGCACCTTTGTTTGTGCCTTTGTACCAGTACTATCGAGACTACGGCGGGGTGTATAATCTCGGCGCCGGACCGAAATGGTTCGTGGTGGTGTCCGACCCAACCGTGGTGAAATACATGTTCAAAGACAACGCGGATGCGTTCTCTAAAGGCATTTTGACGGACATCATGCAACCGATTATGGGCGACGGTTTGATCCCGGCGAATAAAGAGTTGTGGGCGAAGAGAAGGCCAGTGGTTGGAAGCGCCTTTCACGGGACGTGGTTAAAACACATGACGGACTTGTTCGGGAGGAGTGCGATGAATTTGAGCGATAAGTTGGAAAAACACGGGGAGACGGAACAGATTGAGATTGAGAGCGAGTTGTACGCGATGGCGTTGGACGTCATCGGCGAGGCGGTGTTTAATTACGAGTTTGGCGCGTTGAACGAAGAGACGCCGATTATTAAAGCCGTGTATAGAGTTTTAAGAGAAAGCGAACATAGGAGCACGTTTCCGTTACCGTATTGGCAAATTCCCGGGGCAATGGAGGCGGTGCCGAGACAGAAACAATTTAGCGAAGATATCGAGATGATCAACGCGGAGTTGACGAAACTGATTCGAGAGGCGTTGGAGAATAAACAAGACGTGGATTTGAGCGAATTTGAATCGAGAGATTATAAGAACGTGTCGGATGCGTCTTTGTTACGATTTTTAGTGGATATTCGCGGGGACGAGGCTTCGGATAGGCAATTACGCGACGATTTGATGACCATGCTCATCGCCGGTCATGAAACGACCGCCGCGGTGCTCACGTGGACCATCTTTTGCCTTTGCAAACACCCAGACGTGATGAGAAAAGCAGCACAATCGATCGATGAGATTGTGCAAGATCCAAACGGTATCCCCACGTTGGAAGAAATACGAAAACTTCGCGACGTCCGCATGTGTCTCGTAGAAGGCATGCGCCTCTATCCGGCGCCTCCCATCCTCATCCGCCGCGCGATCGAAACCGTCGACTTACCCAAAGGCGGCATGGGGAAATCCATCCAACTGAAAAAAGGCACGGATTGTTTCATCGCCGTCTGGAATCTTCACCGCTCTCCTGACCACTGGGAAAATCCAGACCTCTTCGACCCTTCGCGATGGGACCGCAAATTCACCAACCCAAAAATCGAAGGCTGGAACGGCTACGACCCCGAATTAGTCACCGGTTTATACCCGAACGAAGTCGCCACGGACTACGCGTACGTCCCATTCGGTGGCGGGCAGCGCCGGTGCGCCGGCGACGTCTTCGCCATGATGGAAGCGACGGTCGCGTTGAGCGTCTTGCTGAAGAAATTTTCCTTCGAGCTCGCGTGCGACGAGAAAGACGTGCAGATGATCACCGGCGCGACCATTCACACCAAGAAAGGTTTGCCCGTCAGAGCTAAGAGAAGGAAGCCGTGATCTCAGAGTTATTCGCGCGAGTAGAAGGGTTTAGCGTTTTCATATTTATATTTATGTATTATCGCGATGACGAATAGCAGACAAAACCTCTCGTACCCTTTTTTGTTATTTTTTCTCCGCCCAACTTCCCCATAAAATAAGGAGCCGAAGAGCGAGAGGATGATGCGTCTGTCGTGGATCTGCGCGTTGCTCCTTCTCTCTTCGCTTTTAAGCAGCATCGGTGGCGTTGTTGTTGGCACCATCCCGCGAGGCGCAAGAACAACAGCGACGACGACGGTAGCCGCCTTTGTCGAAGAAGGAGAAGAACGTCTTTTTTCCCCGTCGTCGTCGAAGAAGATAAACGACGACGTAAACGACGAAAAGCAGCCGCAGCGATACGAGCGCGAGCAAAGAAGGTCGGTGCTCTGGTCGCACAAAGCGCCGAATTTGAATTTGCTCGACGACGCGTCCTCTTCATCGTCTTCATCGTCGTCCTCGGGAGGGTCCTCTTCCATCGCGGACCAACTCGTGAAGGAACTGGATACCGTGGTGGATGGAACGTTGCAAAACGCCGCAGAAGCGTTCGTCGATGGCAACAATCAGAAAATCAGCTCGAACGAGATTGAAAACGCCATCCTGGACAGCGAATCGTTTCGAGAAAAACTGGAACAAAACGGCGGGAACGACCCAGGATGGACGGACGAAGATAGACAACTCGAAGAGAGTTTAGAAACGAAATGGGTGGATAATCCGGAGGAGGATATTTCGCCGAAATGGCACGACGCGTACGAGGAGAAGTATTCCGCGGGAATCGTCGACGAGAAGAAAGAGGAAGTGTTGGAAATCGAAGAAGAGATGGAAAAAAGCGGAGGAGAGTTAACGTTCGGGGAGTTAATGGCGAAGAGCGCGACGAGCGGGAAGAAGAATAGTAAATCGAAAAAGACGAGGAAGGAGAAGTCTTTGAAAAGTAGCAGCGACGTCTTAAACGTCATTTTAGTCGGGAACGGGAAGTCTGTGTTGAAAAAAAGTAACGGGAAGAGCATCGATAGCGCAGATGTGGTTGGTAGATTCAATTACTTCGAAACGAAAGGGTTTGAGAAGAAAGTTGGGACAAGATTGGATTTGTGGTTTTTAGGCGAGTTGAGACAACCCGGACCGCAAGGTTCGCGAGGGTCGAGGTTGAGCACCGGGAGGATGGATATGAAAGTGAAGCCGACGTTGAGATACATCGTACCGGTCGTGTATGAGACGCCGGGAAAGTGCTCGAAAGAAAGTTGTAAGCCGAGTAACGCGAAATTGAAACAACGGTTACAAACGATTAGGACGGTCAAGAAGGCGTACGCCAAGTACGGCATTCGCAAGATGCTGGAAATCATGCCTATTGAAGTACAACATAAATTATCCACAAAATACGGATACACCGCGCATTGGCCGTCCTCGGGGATTTTAGCCATCGTGTATTGTTTAGAAAAGTACCCGAAAGCGACGGTTACGATCACTGGATACGATTTCATGGGTGGAAATTTAGGCCACTATTGGGAAAAAGTGAAGAAGAAAGGTACGGTGCATTCGATGAAAGGCGAAGCGTCGTTCATAGCAAAGTTAGCGAAAAGTGGGCGGGTGAAAGTTATGTAGTACGTATAGAATGTCGGATATCCGCGGCAACGCTCCTATTCTAATATCAGTGTGATTATACATGAAAGAATAGATAATATTACAAAGTATTCCCTTCCGTGTTTCGGCGTTTAAATAATTAATTTGTTGGTACAATAGTTGCCACGGATTGTTCTTGCGACGACGACTTCTTGGTATTATTGTTTGTCGCGACAGTTCGTCGTCCTCTTCGTCTTGTATCTCCGAATTTCTTTTCCAACTCCAAAACGTCAGCAAGCAAACTCATCGGCGTCTCTCGCTTCCGTCGACTTTGCGTTGGAAGGTTTGCCAACTGCAACAAGTTGCGCCATTTATCTTTCAGATCCATAGCTGTTCGGCGACCGAGTTTCTTCAACGTCTTCTTCTCGATGGCATCGGCTTCGTCGCGCTTTTTTATTGCCGTCCAACGGCATCCGCCGCACGTGCGCACGCCGTCAACTAACGCTTGCGATTCTTCCAAGGTCCACGGGGAGTGATGTTTCGATCGACGTTGTCCCTGGACGTACGGAGCGTGTTGTTGTTGTTTAACATCCGATTTTGAGACAGTAACAGTGTTACGTTCAACGAGTGCCGTATTCTTTTGTTGAGACGACTCGGCGTTATTATCGGTGACGAACGCATCGTCTTCGCCGTCTTCGTTGGAGTTGCTATCGTTGCCATCGCCACTCGTCGAGGGTGACATAATTGCCGCGGTGTGCGTAGTGTTCGTCAGCTTCGCTTCCATGGCATTGTTGGTCGCCAGCGTTTCTTTTTCCTTTGCCGTCGCGAGCGAACGAATATCCTCGAGCATGTTCTCTGGAATCTCCGTCGCCTCGCGTTTCTTATACAACACAGGCGATAAAGCCGTTCGCATGACGTTGCGCCACTTATCCTTCAAGTCCACCGCAGAGCGTTGGAGCAAAGCGCCCGAAATTTTTTCGTCAGACAAGGATTTAATATCCGCCCACTGGCCTCGACCGCACCGTTTGACTCCGGCGACTAAAGCTTTGACTTCCACCAAAGACCACGGTCTGTGTACCTTTTGACGTTTGTTTTTGCCGTTCGTAATACCGCTGCTATTGCGTTGATGTTTTCTCTGGTTTTGTTGTTCTTCCGTTGTGGCTTTATTATTGTTCACGCGTGGAATCGTCGCAGTATTAGTGCTCGGCGCGGTATTCTCCCCATTGTTACCCGTCGTCGTCGTTGTCGTCGTTGTCGTCGTCGAGATGCCGTGCAGCACAACCGCCCCACTCTCCCCCCCGATATCTTCCAGCGACGATCCAGACGAGGACCTTCGCATGTTCTTACACAAACTCGTCCGTTTTCTTCTCGGACACTTCAAATTCAGCGGGAAAATTTGCCCGGTACACGTCGTCTCCGCGTTTGAATTTCGTCGGCTTTTTTGTTGTCGGCTGGTGGCGTTCGCGTTTACCGGTTTGAAGTTTGCAGCGGGAGCGGCAAATAAGCCTCCTCCGTCGCCGTCGCCGCATAAGGACATGAGCACGTCCGCAGCCGCGGAAGGCGAGTTCATGAACGGCGTTTCCGGTCGTTTTATGTTTTCTTCCACCGCCGGTCGACTTCTTTTCTTTGCGTTGTTGCTGTTATTGTTGTCGTTATTTGTTCGTTTCGACTGTTCCATGTCTTCTCGGTCTTCGCAAGGCTCCTCTTGAAACGAGTCAAAACCACTCCTTTCTGAGTTTTGCCCTTTCTCGTCCTCTGCTTCCTGTTTCAAATTCAGCGGTGGTGGTGGTGGCATCATCATCATCATCATCCCCGCCTGCGCCGCGGTCGAAGGCATCCCGGCCAAATCTGGAACGAATCCGTTTTTTATCCCGTATTGCGCGCGAGGTCGAGTCAAGTGCACGTTCGGAAGCCTCTGAAACGCATCCACTCCGTGAAGATGATGATGATGATTGGAAATCGCTTCTTCCGCCGGTTCGTTAACTTCCCTCGAAATGTCGTTGGTGCTCAAAGAGGAAACTCGCGCGAACAAATTGCGAGATATCTGTTAAAGGAAGCGAGAATGCGAGAGAAACTGTCAATACAAAAACACATTCAAACGAGAAAAACGCCCTGACAAACGATTTTACCGAGAGATCGAGCAAAAACGAGTCGCGCAGTAGCCTTTGACCGCAGAACGTTCTCCGTCTTTCGCTCCGATGTTTCGACAAATATCACAGGGTATTTTCCGAATATACTTTAATTAGAGAAAACGAAAGGACGCACCGGAAACGGCATCAGCGAATATTGCAACGGGACAAACTTAACGGGATCGCCCGGTATTTTAGCGAACGTCACCGGTGTCCCCGCGAAAACGCGCGTTTCGAAGTCCACCATGCTCTGTGACGTGGAAATTTATATGCGCAGCACGCGTAAATTTTTTAGGAAAACGAACGAAGAGTCGCTCACGTTCTGCGGTCAAAGCCTCTCGTTATGCAAAAATTTTTCAAAAATATCATTCAGAGTCCAGTCCTCGCTGGCAAAAATCAAAAATTCGCCTCTTTATTTTGGTCGGCGGTAAAGGCAGAACTCCAAACGAGAGCGAAAAGGACGAGAGACGCTTTTTCGCTTCTAAAAAAACTAAAGTTGAGAGGAGCTCCAAGGGAGAAATCCCAACACCCTCTTCTTAAAGGAAAATTGCGCGCACACAATACGCCATACTGTTTATACTAAACATACACACGTTTGCGTCGACGTCTCTCTCTGGTTACTCGCGCTGGCAAACGTGTCGGTGAGCAACAACGCGCAGATGTCGTCGCGTGAAAACACGGTGGGCTGCTTCGTGGAAGCGGCGAGAACGAACTACGAGCGCGTGAAATTCGCCCACGAGGCCAATCAAAGGTGGGAAAAGGCGAAAGAAACGTTGTCGTTTCGAAGGAGTGGGAGTGGTGAAAGTGACGCGAAGAAGTGCGAGGATAACAGCAGCAAAAACGGCGGCGGTAGTATCGTTTCAAAAGAAGAAGAAGATAAAGAGGGGATGGCGGATGAAAGCGCGGCGAGAAGAGGGTGCGATTTTGGTTCTCCTTCTCCTTCTGCGTCGACGACGATTCAGACGACGCGGGAGGAAAGAAGACAAAAAGATATCTTTTACCGCGCGAAAGCGTGCGAACGGTTCGACGATTTAGGCGGGAGAGGACAGTTATTCGCGTGTTTTGTCGTCCAACCTGCACACGAAGAGAACGTGTTGTGCGTGGTGGACGGGAAAGGACGGACGATGTGGAGAGAGGAGATGAGCGAAAGACTGGCGGAACGACGCCGAGCGAGAGAGGATGGAAAGTTGAGAGCGGGAGAAGTCGTGGACGTAGGCGCCTATCAGTGCAGAATTACCAGCGAAGGCGAAGAGGACGGGCCGTTCGAGTATAGCATCTCGGATGGTGAAGGAGGTAAGACGACGTCGAGCGAGTACGGGTCGGGGGAGTCGTCGTCGTGTTTTTCTTCTTCGGAGGACGAGGCGGAGAGGACGAAGAGGAAACCGCCGCCGCCGCCGGAGATGGTCGTCGAATTGAAAGTGAACGAAAAGACTGGGAAACTTCAACCGCCACCGGGGTACGCGTTAGTCGCGAAACCGGAATACGATGAGTTTGGAATAGCTATTGAACACCCAGGCGTGGAGTACGAGCCGCAGAATTGGTGGCAGTATTTTTGGGGTTACGCGAAAGTCCCGAAACCGCTCGAAGTGACGCACAAACAGAAGAAAGGAGGTGAAGTTCTGTCGTCGTCGTCGTCCTCGTCGTCGCGAAGGAGAAGATCGACATTAAACGCAGGCGAAGAATATCGAAAAGAAAGGGACGATAACACGGAAACAACGATAAAAAAAGAGAAGAAAGAAAAAACGAAATGGATGCGAGACGGATGGCCCGGGAAATCCGAAGGCAAACCGCGTCCTCGACCGTTTACGGACGAGGAAGTCGAGCAGGCTCGCTTTGAACTCTTATCGAGAGAAGCCGAAGCGAGACAAACGGCCTCGGAAATGGAAACGAGAGCGAAACTGGAAGCGGCGAAGGCGGCGGAGGCGGCTTTGGAAGCGGCCAAAGCTGCTTTGAAAGTCAAAGAAGCAGCGTTAGCCAACGCTAAAGTGCAAGAGGCAGTCATGCGCGCTGAACAAGCGCGAACGGCGGTGATGATGGCAAAAGAAGCCGAACGATTAGCGAAAGTCGCGCTGGTATCCACCTTGCCGACGCATAAAGACTACGACGACGCGCAATACGCGACGCGAAACGTCAACTTAGCGACGAGAGAAGAGTTTGAGCGCTTGTACGGATTGGAGGTGAACGCGACGAACTATCCCGTGTTGGAGGCGTATCGCAAGGCTTACGAACATCAGCGTCTGAATATGCCTCCGAGTTCTACCTCTGCAGCACCTCTTACTCCTGAAATGATGGCGTCGGCGGCAACGAAAAATAATAACAACAGCGCCATCATGGATTCGTTGAAATGGCTCGCCAAGGGTGGTCCTTTGCAACAACAACAATCCGAACAACAACACGAACGACAACAAAGGCCAAACATCGCCTCGCCAAAAGTTGATCCGGCCGTTTTTGCTCCCGTTACGCACGAGTTTCAAAAGTTCATGCCTCAGCCCGCGGCGGCGGTCCCTGTTTTCTCTCCCACGGTTCCGGAGCAGCAACAAGAACAAAGAGTCCCTGTCGTCGCTACTACCGCGGAACACCCGCCCGAAAAGGGTGAAGAAGACGAAGGAGTAGACTTCGATAATGGTAGAGATTGTGAACTCGAAAAGCCGCCAACGAAGAATGAATCAATCTCTGTCAAGAAGCCGTCGTCGACGGCAAACGGCGTCAAAGTCGTACCGACCAAAAACAAAAGAGAAAAGAAGTTGAGCCGAAAAGAGAAAGAGAAGGCGCATTTGCTGGCCAAAATTGCAGCTTTGGAACAAGAAGCCGCGAAGAAAGGTTTCGTGAAGTCAGGAAAGAAATCTGTGCCCATAATTGAACACAAAAAAGAAGACATCTTCAGCTCTGTCGAGAATAAGAACAAGAAACAACCGACGGCGTCGGAGGCAGTTGTCGTTCAAGATCGAGAGAAATGTACGCAAAAAAAAGTGTCGCTTGTGAAGAGCCGCGCGCAGTTTTTCGCGTTTCAAAAGTGCCAAAATCAACATCGAATTGACGACGACGACGAAACGTCGAAGAGACCTTTATCGACAACTGAAAAAGCGCGCTTGGAGATTGAAGCCGCGTCTGCGGGATTATCGGTCGCAGACCGAGCAAAGCGCGTCGCGAACAACTTCAAACC
>Ga0257106_1000860_pt1 | contig 16252 bp, 12 predicted proteins | sample LP_taG_3_FD_190177 | JGI IMG/M metagenome (GOLD analysis project Ga0257106, IMG submission 190177) | Marine microbial communities from Northeast Subartic Pacific Ocean, Canada - LP_J_2011_P26_10m | ecosystem: Environmental > Aquatic > Marine > Oceanic | place: Canada: Northeast Subartic Pacific...
AACATTGACACCGGCTTTCTCGAACACCTTACCGCCTGAAAAGACTCGGCTGCGCCCACCTCCTCCTTCTTCACGGGTCCATTCATCTTGGCGATAATCGACACCATCGAGGTTGAGCAGGGCATCGCAGATTTCATCTTGAATCTGATACACCATGTCAATCATCGACTGACGCATGGTTACTCACCTGTGATCTCACGAAGAACGGTCTCAACGCAATCGATTCGCGCTGATGGGGCAAATCCATGACCCAGATTGAAAATGTGGCCAGGTTGATCGCCTGCTGCTTTCAGCACATCCCGAGTAGCGATTTTTGCCATCTCTGTCGAACCGTGGAGCAGCGATGGGTCTAGGTTGCCTTGGAAAGCAAATTGATCTCCAAATTGCGCTCGGTTTTTCGCCAAGTCGTCCCTCCAATCCAATGAGATTGCATTTAGGTCAAGTTCACGTATGGCAGGATGCAAATGGCCCGATCCTTTGGCGTAATGGATCAACGGGACATCATGCCCAACCTTTTCGCGGAACACTTGAATCGTTCTCTCAGTTGCCGGCATGGCAAACTTCCGGTAGATCTCCGGTGAGAGAAGCCCGGCCCACGTGTCGAAGAGTTGGACTGCATCTGCTCCACCGTGATTGACTTGGTCGGCCAATAAACCACCGACAATATCTCCCATTTTCAAGAGGAGGCGTTTTGCTTCATCAGGATTAGAATAGATCTTAGCCCGAGCATTATGGAAGTCTTTGTCACCTGTTCCTCCAGAGAGCAAATACATGCAGATGGTCCATGGAGAGCCTACAAACCCGAGCCTAGCTTTTGAGTCGCCAACCTCTTCGCCAACGGCTTTGAGTCCGTCTGCCGCCCAAGGTGCGTGTTTTCTTGCGCTAAAATCAATCCAATCATCGACGTGTGAGAAATCAAAATCGCTGATCCTGATTCCGCCACCGTATTCAACATCATAACCCAGGCTTGGAAGGGGCGTCAAAATATCACTGAAAATAATCGCTGCATCGATGCTCTTGTACCGCTCAAGGGGTTGAAGTGTGATCTGAGTGCACAAATCGAGATCCATACACCGTTCCCAAAAGGAGTGCTGTGCTGCTATTTTTCTGTATTCGGGCAGATGCCTTCCTGCTTGGCGCATAAACCAAACGGGCGTTCTGTCGACTGGTTCTAAGTTCAAAGCCGATACGATTCGTTGCTTTCCATTCATATTACCACTCCAAATCGTTGAGAACTTCATCCAGTGCCTTCGCCATGCCAAGAAGATGATGTTCTTGATGCACCGTGGCTATGAACCCTATTTCATAGGCAGAAGGCGCAAGCATGTATCCCTTCTCAAGCAAACCCTTGTGGACATCAGCATACAGTGTTCCAGCATCCTTAGGGATGAGGTCTGCCCGTGCAGGAGGTTGAGCAGCGCTTGGAGAAAACCAAAACAAACTGCCTCGACGCATAAGGCGCATAGGGTAGCCGTGCTTTTCGAGAACTGGTTCAACGCAACCTTCTAGAAATTCACCAAGCGATTCAAGGTGGTCGTACGCAACATCATCGAGAAGATCGAGCGTTGCTATGCCTGCTGCCATTGCAAGTGGGTTGCCAGAAAGGGTTCCCGCTTGGTATACTGGGCCGAGTGGCGATAATTTTTCCATAATCTCGCTTCGAGCACCATAGGCACCGACTGGAAGGCCTCCGCCGATAATCTTTCCAAGAGCGGTAATGTCCGGGGTGACACCTGAAATATCGCCATAACTTCCGTCTTTGAATCGAAAACCGCTGATGACTTCATCAAAAATGAGCAAAGCACCGTGTTGATGGCAAAGGGATTGAAGTTTTGCGAGGTAGTCATTGCGTTGGACTAAGAGACCGTTGTTTGCAGGAAGGGGTTCAATGATCACTGCTGCGATTTCATCGCCGTGTTCTTGGAACAAATAATCGACGGCTTCGTCGTCATCAAGCGGTGCAATCAACGTCGTAGCAACCGTATCTTTGGGGATCCCTGGACTGCTGGCTATACCGAATGTGGCGAGCCCGCTTCCCGAACTGACCATTAAGGAATCCACATGACCATGATAACAACCTTCGAACTTGACGAGAAGATCTCGACCAGTGTAGCCCCTTGCAAGGCGAACTGCACTCATCACTGCTTCAGTTCCGGAAGATACAAACCGAACCTTGTCCATGTGGGAAAATCGCTTTTTCACTCGTTTCGCCAGTTCGATTTCGCCAGTATGAGGGGCGCCAAAGGAAGTTCCATTTTGCATCTTTTTGTAGACTGCATCAAGAATCTGTGGATGCGAGTGCCCGTGGACAAGAGGCCCCCATGATTGGACAAAATCAACAAGCTCGTTGCCGTCTACATCCGTGACAATAGCCCCAGATGCCTTTTCAAAGTAAATTGGATTGCCATGAACAGATTTGAACGCTCGAACGGGGGAATTTACGCCCCCGACCAAGTGCTCGAGCGCCTCGTTGTGAAGCGAATCGGATTTACTTCGTTGCACATTAACACCTCAAAGCCAATTGCGAGACATGGCGTCCCGGGCATGGTACGTTACTATGATGTCAGCCCCGGCCCTTTTGAAGGAGTGGAATACCTCACGAACCATTTTGCCGCGTGATTCATCATCGTCTGTCGAGGCCATAATCATGGCGTATTCGCCACTGACATTGTACACAGCCACTGGCCTTGAGACCACATCAGCGACACTGCGTACAACATCGAGGTAGGTCATAGCAGGCTTGATCATGATGATGTCTGCGCCTTCTGCTTCGTCGGAAGTGGCCTCTAATATCGCTTCGCCATACCCTGAACGAATGTCCATTTGATGGCTGCTGCGGTCGCCAAAGGAAGGTGCTGAATGTGCTGCATCCCTAAACGGACCGTAAAAGGAAGAGGCATATTTGACCGAGTAAGAGAGGACCCCTGTAGCAACGAACCCGGCGTCTTCGAGTGCTGCGCGGATGGCTGCAACGCGCCCGTCCATCATATCAGAAGCAGAGACGTAATCAGCGCCGGCTTCGGCGTGAGCCAAGGCTATTTTGCACAATTCAACAACAGAAAGATCGTTGTCTATTTCTTCGTTATGAATCAATCCACAGTGGCCATGATCGGTTGCTGTGCACAGGCAAACGTCAGTCATAACTACAATGGTGTTTCCATATTGGGATTTAAGTTCACGAATTGCTTGCAAGAGGGGAAGATCATTCGATGAGGCAACGCTTGCGGATGAGTCCTTTTCATGCTCTTCAACCACAGGGAACAGCATGTGTGAATGGATGCCTAATTCCATATCTGCAGCAATAGTTTGCAAAAGTACGTCTGGGGATTGACGATGAATCCCCGGCATGCTAGCAATTGGTTCGTCAACACCTTCGCCTGCGACAACAAAATGTGGTTGAACCAAGGAAGATTGAATGCTAGAGTTGAAATTTAAGTTCCTTCGAGCGGGAGTCCAACGGTTGATTCGGGGCCTCAAGTTCACAATTCCACCTCGTAATTTTTCCACCACTTCGAAACAAATTTTGCTGTCGGCCCCTTGAGTACTTCAACGGTTGAACCAGCAAAATATTCCATGGAAGCAATTTCCTCTTGTGATGTTTTGCCCATGCACAAGATATTTTTAGGTATGGGCAGGGAATTTTTCATCCATGCTTGCGCAGATGAGGGGGAAGACAGCAGGAGTACATCGTTTGAACCCATTTCTACCCCTTCTACATCCTTTGCCTTATTTTCATAGCCAACCCATGAATCAACGTCAAAACCAAGGGAAGATAACGAATTGGTGAACTCATTTGAAGCAACATTCGAGCGAGGTATCATCAGTTTGATGTTCCGATTGACCATGGTGTCGATATACGCTGCCAATTCAATTGAGTTTCGTGCCTTAGCACAAATGGATACCGTAACACCTCGCTTGAAGCAGGCGCGCGCTGTGCCTTCGCCGATCGCCAACCACTGTATTCTGTTGAGGTCGTCATTGGTTTTTGCAACTTCGATGGCGCAGCGAGCAGCGAAAGGTGAGGTGAGCACGAGATAGGGCCATTCCGAGCGAGGCGTTGATGCCTGAATAAACGACTGTGGCCAATGTTCGGGTTTGGCAATCAATTCGAGAACGGGCTTGTTGAGGACTTGGATTCCATCATGACTCAGCACTTGAGCCAAGCGATTTGAATTCAGAGTTGAAATCAGTTTTGGACCTTGTGTCTTTTGTTCTATATATTCCTCTGCCTGCTGAACCGGAGGGTCCAAATTCATTTTTACCACTTCACCCTCGTAATGAACAACTTCGAATGGGAACCCATTACAAAATAATTCACGCCAATTCTGAGGTGAAATCTTAACCGAAGCGTGACCATTCTCCACTTTGATTCCTGCGGGATAGAGGCAACCCCCTCCTATTGAAGTCAAGAGCATCCGCTCAGCAAGAACATCTTCTTCGGTTGAAGGGTGATTCAAAAGTTGACGAAGGTGCTGGAAGGTGCTGAGGTCCTCGGTTCGACAATGAACTGAAATCGATCCTTGGCCCGGCGCAGTTGGCCATTCTTGGTCGCTGATACGAGCCGCTCCAAGGTCTAAAATCCAAGGCTCAAGAGCACCAATTTCATGTAAACGCAGCAGTCCAATTTCTGCCAATATGACTGCATCTACCCTTTTCTGTTGAAGTCTTTTCAGCCTCGTCTCAACTTGACCTCGAACGGCAATTGGCAAAATATCTGGTCGCTGACTCAAAAGAAAAGATTGGCGACGACCCGATACAGTCCCCACCATTCCTGACTCAGGAATAAACTGCAGCACCTCATTCAGAGGCATCTCGTGTGTGGTTTCGAACACTTCCTTCAACGATTGAGCGTTGTCGTTCTTTTCAAAAAGGAGAAGATCGGTTGTGCACCCGCGTTCAAGGTAGGCTAGGTTCGAAATCGAAGCGTTAACCTCGACTGGTACATCCTTACTGGAGTGAACTGCAAGATCGATGGTGTTGTCCAAAAGTTGGGCGTCGACTGCATGAATAAATTGGCCAACCGATGAGGCTAAATCCCCACCGAGTGATTGATCTCCCTTTGATGAAATACCAATGATTTCTGTTTCAAACCCATTTTGCTCGAGAGTCTGCCTGACTTTATTGGCCTGCCACATCGCAAGGGTGGAAGTCCTGGTTCCAATTCTGATGGGCATCAAGAGTTGGCCTCCGGCAGGGTCGAACGTTCATTGATTCGAAGCATAGACTCCGTTACATCACTGGCCACCCTGCCAAGAAGAGTTGGATTGATTGGCCGATCTGTCGACAGGATGATGTCCTCCAACTCTCCACTTTCGAACGGACGGTTTTGCTTGCAAATCCATGTTGCAATCTCTCGAGAAAATGGCGCAAGTTGGTTGTCTTTTTGTCCTGCGAATGAAGAGGCCTTCCACTCCTCTGACAACCTTTCGAGGGTCGTGTAAATAAAGGCCCTAAACTTACCTTGCGTCCGGTCTGTTAGCGCATTCATAAAACGGTCTTGTATGCCTGTAAGCAACAGATCGCTCTGGTCAATCGTCGAGGAGTAATCCCATTCAACTCCGGCTTTGTGTGCCGCTTTGATCCAGTGTTCAGTTCCGAGTAGGGTTTGATCTTCATGTAAACCGCTGGAATCAATTGATGGTGGCCATGAAAAATCCATCACAGTTGAAGAGACCGATGGAAGTGGGTGCTCACTGTTGTAGGTGGCGACAGTATTCCGAATGGTGGAAATAATCAGCGAAGGACAACCTGGGTTTTCATTCCATTCCTCAAAGGTGATGACGTTAACTTTTGAAGCTACATCTGGATTGCGTGCGATGGAGACCTCAGGATTACGTGTGACGACTGTGATGTCGTTTTGTTCAAAGGCAAGCATGGTTTCAACGGCCTTGGAACCCATTCCGCCAAAGCCAAGAACGACGCAACTGAGTTGCTGTTGTGTTGAGATCAATTCTTCGATCGCAGTGGTGGCAAGATTCAACATCGATTCTGTTGTTTGGTTGAAACCAAATTCCTTTCTTAGCATTCGATTTGCAGAAACGACGTGATCAAAGAACGAACCGTTGATGTCGCTGATGAGCCCGTTTTTTCGATGCAAGGAAACTGAACCACGGAATTGTGCCATGACTTGCAATTCGCCCAGAATAAAAGAATCCAGACCACTGCATACCTTGACCAACTGCCGCCATACGTCGATGCCTGAGTGATGTACGAAAGGAGCACTGTCGAGACCTGTGGCTTCAAGCACGCTTTGTTCAAGGACGTCGCAGTTGGCTTCAAATCCGACATAAAGGACTCGATTGCATGTTGAAAGTTCAAACACATCGCTGTCCATCTTGTCTCGAATGTTCCTGATCCAGAGGACTCGGTCCTCTTTCGAAAGACCTTCTGTGGTCATTTTCTTCACCTGTTCTACATTTTCGGAGTTCAGCCTCATAGAAATCATGCTGACGCTGTTCATGAGGCGAATTGGGTCAACATCCACTCCGTTTATGCTGTGAACTGCCGGGGCAGAAAGGAATTTTGTTAAATCTATTTTAGGCCCCCCTAAATCAGACATATCCTCCGCTCCGGTATCGGGTCGCACTCGACCTTTATGAACCATCAAGTACACAACCATTGGTTCGAGCATCCACATGTGTGAATATGGGACATAATCAAGGTTGAACATTCAGTTTGGAGGGAGTTCTTGGGCTCATCCAAACCAAGAGTTTTCGCCGTCACCAAATAGAAGGTGTCAAAAGGGTGCGATGTAGCCATTTTATCATGGAGACGCAAATTGCAGGGGAGCAAGGTTGGAAACTGGACCCACTCAATGCCACCTTTCTAACGGGAATACCAATCCTGTCAGCCATTGGAATGGTGTGGTACACCATGAACTACGGGGTTTCTTCCGTGGAACTTGGCATCTTTGGATTCATGTACATTGCATGTGGTCTTTCCATCACCGCAGGTTACCACCGCCTGTTCTCTCACCGCACCCACAAAGCAACGTGGCCACTTCGGTTATTTTACGCGCTCTTTGGAGCAGGGGCGTTTCAAAATTCAGCAATAAAGTGGTGCAGCGATCACCGTCGTCATCATCTTGTGACGGACTCAGAAGAAGACCCGTACTCCGTTTTGAAAGGTTTTTTCTGGGCTCACATCGGATGGGTGATGGTTTCTCAAGAAGAAGCAGTTGTCGAAAAAGTGGACGACCTTCAAAATGACCCAATTCTTGCGTTTCAAGATCGACACATCTTCCTTCTTGGTTTCCTCGTTGGAATGATCCTCCCCGGTGTTGCCGGCTGGTACTTCCTCGGTGGCGTTGCAGGATTCTTGGGTGGTTTCATTTGGGGCGGATTGTTTCGAATCGTCATCGTTCACCACGCCACATTCTTGATCAATTCAGCAGCCCACACGTGGGGCACGCAGCCCTACTCAACTGCGAACACCTCCAGGGATTCACCCTTGCTTTCCCTGTTCACTTACGGCGAAGGCTACCACAACTTCCACCACACCTTCCAAGCGGACTACCGCAACGGGCACAAGTGGTATCATTGGGACCCAACAAAGTGGTGGATTCGAGGGTTTTCCTTCCTTAAGGTGACAAGCGGTCTTCATAAGATTCCTGACAAAACCATCGAAAGCAGAAAGATGAAAACGGCCTTTGAAACGAGCGCTCGCATTGAAAATCAAGAGTTGAAAAAGAGCGCAATGGGCTTTGTTGATCGCCTGCGCAGCAGTTACTCGCAACTCGATGCGCATCGAAAAGCACTGAAGGATGCCAAGCAGAAGAAAACTGGCGTTTCAAGTGAAAACCGCAAGTCAATGTGCTTGGACCTCAAGCATGAGATCAAGCAAACAAAGCAAGCCATCGACCAAATTCGCGATGAGTTTCAACAGTGGATCAACGGCCTGCCAGCAGCAGCTTAAGATTGCAGGGCCACTTACGTGGCTCATTCGACAAAGTTCTTCCATCGACGCATGTAATCGATGAACACCGGTGAAAGACCGGTATCTGCTAAATGCTCTGCCGAAAAGGGAGGCCGTTGTGGATTATAGGCCTCATTAGCCAGGTGGAGAGGCCAATCTGGGTGCCCAATCGCTACGCGCCCGACACCAACCAAATCAGCCCCTTCATCGAGCACAAATTGTGCATCCTCTGACGACCAAACGGCGCCTGTAGAAATTAAAGGAAAGCCGTTAGGCACCGCATCTGCAAAGCGTTTGGTCATGAACCGTTCATCGTCATCCTCGACGTCTTGAAACACATCCCAGCAGGAAATATGCAATCCATCGACCTTAGCCTGAGCGAGGTCTCCAGCCAACCGCAGGCTTTCCTCAAGATGAATGCCCATCTTTTCGATCAATGGGGAGATTCGAACGAACACGAGAAAGTCGGATGGAGTACAGGCACGCACTGCCTCAATAATCGCCAATAAGAAACCAATTCGTGCCCGATATGAACCGCCCCATTCATCCACTCTACGGTTGGTTTGTTGTCCAAGAAATTGACAAATGAGGTAAGAGTGGGCTCCGTGCAGTTCAACACCGTCAAAGCCTGCCGCATGACAACGGTGGGCAGCATCTGCAAAGTCTTGAACCAACTTGCTGACTTCTGGCCCAGACAAGCGACGGGTTGAACCTTCCATCCCTGCCTCGGTGTTGACGCTGGCTGAAACGGGTTGCACGCCATTGATTGATTCCGGTGCACGCATGCCTCCATGGAAGATTTGAACGAGGCTAAGTGCTCCATGCTGGCGGATTTCAGTTGCCATTTTGGTGAGACCGGGCAATTGATGGTCGCCCCATACACCCATTTCACCCTCCCAGCCGCGCCCCGTTTCAGTGACGTTGGCTGCTGCTGTGGTGATGATCCCGAAACCGCCCTTGGCCCGCATGGTGAGCCAATGAATCTCTTCGTCAGAAAGCGTTCCATCTTCGTGGCTTTGTTTGTTTGTCATCGCTGCCAAGACGGAGCGGTTGCGAACGGTCCGGCCGGTCCGTGGCAAAACAAAGGCATCTAATGGGGCCGACATGTTCCAATCACGCTATTCCGATTCTTGACCGTTGGCATTGTCTGATGATGCAAGGATGGCAGAGGATTGCTGGGGTTTACGCGAGGAGGTGAACAGATTCTCAAGCCATTTCGGTGACCACCAGTTCCATTTGCCCATTAAGCGCATAGTCGATGGCACAACCAGGGCCCGAACGAGGGTAGCATCGATGAAGATTGCAAGAGCAAGCCCCAGTCCAATTTGCTTGAGGATCACAACGGATGACAGACCAAAAGCGCCGAACACAACGACCATGATGGCTGCAGCCCCTGTGATGAGGCCTCCTGTCTTTTGCAAACCGCTTGCCACAGCTTGGGTGTTGTCGCCTGTTCGTTCCCATTCTTCATGGATTCGAGACAACATCAGCACTTCATAGTCCATGGACAATCCAAAGACGATACAGAACATGATGACAGGGTTGCCTGAATCGATGGGCTGCGGGGTGAAGTTCAACAAATCAGCACCATAACCCCATTGGAACACCCAAACAAGCATACCAAAGGACGCTGAGATTGAAAGAATGTTCATGGCAATCGCCTTGATTGGTATGATGACAGACTTGACTTGCATGAAAATCAGGAACATTGTAGCGATGAGAATGAAAGCAAGAGCACGGGGTAGGTTGTCGGCAATGGCCTGTAGGTTGTCAGCGTTGTAGGCAGCAAAACCTGCGACAACGAGTTGGTCTTCATCGCCGGTCATCTCTTCCAAGAAGGCGTCCCGGTTTGATCGGATGTCTTCCACAACTTCACGAGAAGCAACATCCGTTTGCGCTCCGACAAGTTGCAATGAAATTAAAGTGGCATTTTCTCCAACAAGCGCCGTCCTGAGGCTTTCTCGAACAGCGAATTGCTCAGCGGACATCGCCTCTTCGGAAGCGGACCAGAAATCGAGGACCTCCTGAACGGTCATTTCTGGACTTGGCAAACCGATACCAATGCCACCAGCGACCCTTGAGTCGTCGAGCCAATCTGAAATGTAGGCATGCTGCGCCCGCAAGTTTGCTTCGCTCAACGGGTCGGCTCCGTCTGTTTCAATGACGAGAGCGATTGAGTTGGCCGCTTGATCTGGCCACTGTTCATCAATCAGTTCCATGCCTAGACGTGCCTCGTCATCGGGCGGTAGAGCGGACCACGAAGAGAGCGAAAATTCAGCGTATGCAAACGGCACTCCTGCTCCGATCAAGAGGATTAAAACAGGAATCAGAACGGTCCATGGACGGTCCATAACTCGCTTTGCCAGCGTTGCCCACACACCGCTATCCTTAGCGCTCATGTCAAAGGCAAACGGCACCTTCCATTTGTTGACCCGAGGGCCAAGCATAGCCATAACACCTGGCAGTACGATGGTAGAGTAAACCATCGCAATGAACACCGCAATCGTACCCCCAATGCCAAGAGATGGCAGCGAAGTGTTGGTGAAAAAGAGCATGCCCATCAAACCGATTGCAACGGTGACACCTGAGTAAAACACGGCCTTTCCAGCGGTAGCACTGCTCATCGCGGTAGCAGTTCTCACGTCGTGGCCACGGTCAAGTTCCTCTCGAAATCGATTAACAAGAAACAGAGAATAATCTATAGAAACGCCGATTCCGATTAAGGAGATGATGTTTGTTGCGTAGACGGTCACGTCCGTTACGTTCGACAACCAGATGGTCATACCGATCGCTGCGAGTACGGTCCCTAAGCCAACGCCAACAGGCAATAAAGCAGCCATGATCGAGCCAAAGACGATGCCTAGAATCAAGATTGAGAGCGGGCCGGATACAATTTCAGCCTTGACCAAATCGTTCTTGATTCGTTCATCAAACATCCAATCAATCGCAATTCCATCGGTCGCCCATCCTTCAAAATCCCCAGAAAAACTGAGGCTTTCATGAAAATCAGTCATGATTTCTTTCGCACCCTTGCGGTCAGAATCAAAATAAACGGTATTGATGGCGTACATACCATCCCCTTCGGCTGATATTACATCCTTACGTTCCACTTCGTCAACGGTCCATGAGTAAGTGATGGTCACATCCTCATGGGCTTCAAACGACGATAAGGCGTCCTCGACTGCGGCTTGCCAAGCAGCGTCTGAATCGTTGTATGAGGGGTGGAACACGACATAGCGGAACATTGGACCACCTAGATCCGTATCGGTTTCGAACCGTTCAGAAATAAGGCGACCAGCGTTGACGGATTCGACATCATCTTCACCAAAGCCTTCAGCCCAATCGGCCCCTAGACCAATCAGACTGGTCATCAAAATGCATGAAATCAAGCCTAGAGCAACCGTGGTTTTACGACGGTCGTGGATGAACAAACCAAGTTTGTAGAACAAGCGGCCCTCAAGCATCTTGGGGTCAGTGGCACCTTCCATGCCCCGGCGGGTCGGACAATGGCATAAAAAGAAATGTTTGAACCATGCTTTCTTTTCAGCGGGCAGAGCCTGTTGGGCAAAAGAAATGCGAGCATTGATAATCATCGCCTGTGGAGATATTTTCATGGAACGAGCCTTGTTCGGTGGGGGATGCTTTTGGTGCACAGAAGGGGCCTTCTTAGGGATTCACGGAGTTGAAACGGCCCTCCCAGCGTACGCCGGTGGTTTTGACCCGAATCCGCGGTATGAGCCAGTGTGCTCTGGCACGACCGGACATGCTGAAATCGTCGAGGTGACATTCGATCCAACCATTGTTCCTTTCGAAACCCTGCTTGAAGTGTTTTTCACCGTCCACGACCCCACCCAACTCAACCGTCAAGGCAACGACATAGGCACTCAGTACCGAAGTTGCATCATGCCGACTACGGAGGCTCAAGGGGACACAGCGCGAAGGGTCATGGACGCCATGCAACCCTTGTTTGATGCTCCAATCGTCACCACAATCGAAGAGGCGACTCACTTTACAATTGCAGAAGAATACCACCATAATTACTACGCCCGCAACCCTGCACAAGGCTACTGCATGGCAGTCGTTGGCCCAAAAATCAGCAAGGTTCGCGCCAAGCACGCTCATCTCTACACAGCGTGATGTTGAAAGGGCGGCTCTCACACCCCCGATGCATGGTGAACAATGTTCCTCGCCCACCGACCCCACAGAACGAACCCGTCCTCGGCTACCTACCTGGCAGTCCCGAGCGAGCAGCTCTACAAATTGAACTCGATCGCCAATCCGCTGAAATCATTGAAATTCCATGCATCATCAACGGTAAGGAAGTCTTCACCGGTGATGTGGTCGAGCAAGTGATGCCTCACGATCACAGCCACGTCATTGCACGCGTTCACATGGCAACCAAGGCCAACGTCGAGGAGGCCATCCAAGCCTCACTCGATGCACACGACATGTGGTCAAGCATGCCATGGGAAGCCCGCTCTGCTATTTTCCTCAAGGCCAGTGAATTGCTTCGTGGCGAATACCGAGCAAAAATTAACGCAAGTACCATGCTCAACCAGTCGAAAACATGCCATCAAGCAGAGATTGATTCGGCTTGTGAACTGATCGACTTCTGGCGCTTCAATCCAAATTATGCTCGCCAAATCTACGAAGATTTGCAACCACCAATGTCCCCATCAAGCATGTGGAACTCAAGCGAAGTTCGACCTTTGGAAGGGTTCGTCTTTTCAGTGACTCCGTTCAACTTCTCCAGCATTGCCGCTAACCTCCCCTCGAGTGCTGCGATTATGGGCAACACTGGCGTTTGGAAACCAAGCCGCAACTCGTATGTTTCCAATTATCTTTTGATGCGCTTGATGATGGACGCCGGCCTACCAGCTGGTGTCATCAACTTCGTACCAGGCAAGGCCAGCATGGTCGGCGACACGGTGCTTGCTCATCCAATGCTCGCTGGAATTCACTTTACTGGCTCCACCAACGTCTTCCGCAAGATGTGGCGAGATGTGGCAAACAACCTCGAGAATTACAGATCCTATCCACGCGTGGTCGGCGAAACCGGTGGCAAGGACTTCATCGTCGCCCACCCAGACTGCGATGAACGAGCCCTCGTCGTGGCTATGCTCAGAGGTTCCTTTGAGTTCCAAGGCCAGAAGTGCAGCGCTTCAAGCCGGGCATACGTACCCGCCTCCGTTTGGGGACGCATCAAGGACGAGTATTGCGCTGAAGTCGGTAAAATTACCATCGGTGACCCAAGAACATTCACCAACTTCATGTCCGCAGTCATCGATAAGAAATCCTTCGATAACATCTGCGGCTACATCGACCGTGCAAAGTCCGACCCTGGCTGTGAAGTCGTGACTGGTGGTGGCTATGATGGCTCAACTGGTTACTTTGTTGAACCAACAACCATTGTCTGCAGCGATCCGCATTATGAGTCGATGGCTGAGGAAATCTTCGGCCCCGTGCTTTCAATCCACGTGTACCCAGATGATCAATATGAATCAATCCTCAAGACATGCGATGAAACTTCCGAATACGCATTGACTGGCTCCATTTTTGCCACCAAGCGTGAAGATGTGCTCACCGCCATGAAGACCCTCCGTTACGCATCTGGAAACTTCTACATCAACGACAAGCCAACCGGTGCTGTTGTTGGCCAGCAACCCTTTGGCGGCGCTCGGGGAAGTGGAACCAACGATAAGGCGGGTTCACCGCTTAACTTACTTCGCTGGGTGTCCCCTCGTTCGATTAAGGAAACCTTTGCTCCACCTCATGAATGGGGCTACGGCTTCCTAAGCGAGTGAGTGCTTACTTCTTCTTTGGAACGTTATTGACGGCTTCAATTAACACCTTTGCAGGGTAACGGGCGCTCACCATGGAAATCAGCCACCAACCAATACTAAGCAACGGTGTGGCCACCAAGAAGGTCAATCCAATCCACATGACAAGGTTCCCTGAAGTGTTGACCCATGCCCAAAAGCCAACGCTAAGCATTGTTAACAAGAAAAATAGCCTTGCTGCTTCGCTTGGAGTCGACCAACCTCGATGATCTGTGCGTGGTGCAAAAAAGGATTCCATCCAACCCATGATCTTCTGTGTTTCCAATTTCATTGATGAAGGCATGTTTTGGCCATGGACCACAGCCGGTGGTTTCTTGTGTGGTGGATTGGAGCCCCAACCCCGCAATGATGAATGCTTTGAGCCGACTGCTGAATTTATTTTAGTGACGAGTGATGGGCGAACTGAGCGGGACCCTCCTTGGGTAAGCATTCAAAGCAAAACCCCTCTTTGGTGGATTCAATGCAGAGCGTTCCGGTCATTCCGCTCTCGCCTGCACCAGCCAACCTAATCCTTGCCCACACCTCAAGGCCATGGAAAACCGTTCGCTCAATGCTTGGTTTGGTTGGACTTCTTTTCATCCTCACCAACATTGCTCCGCTGTTTCTCGCGGGATTTTTAGACTCCGATTTTGATGGAACACCCGGGCCTGCAAATCCATACTATGTGTTGGGTGCATCGCTGTGTTCAATTCCCATCCTTGCACTGTTGGGGTTCCTACGCCGCCCCAGATTGACTCATTTGATCCGCGCCGCCCCCCATTCCGGTGGACAGATGTTGTTCCAAATGCCTGGCAGCGCCCTTTTTCAATCACCCACTCCAGTGCACCTCGTCCATCACATTGTTCATGACTCTGCGCCGTTAGAAATGCCTTCACGCAAGGCCCTTTGGGGCTTATTCTTTGGCGGGGTATTCATCTCGAGCGTATGCCTTTTCCCTCTGCTAATCCTTGGGCTTACCCCGGTGACGCTGATCGTATTCCTTGCGATTCTCGTCCCTGCCTTTCTGATCGGTTTCTCAACACCGGTCTTCGCTTGGTGGGCCACTTTGACGCATTACTTCGGCTTGCAAACTTCTCGGAGGTTAGCGGAGTGGATGCTGATCGCTGGCATGCTTTCAACGATTCCTGCAATCATGATCAATTCGAACATAGCCCCGCTGATGATCGATGCCTTTGGATTAAGCATGACAAGTGAAACATCGCTTGGTTATGGATTAATTTTGATGGTCAGCGCCCCTGTTGGTGAAGAATTGTGCAAGGCTGGAGCGGTGTATGCGCTCGCTCGGTTCATCGATTCGCCTCGACGAGGGTTTCAGATTGGTTTCACTGTTGGGCTTGGATTTGCTCTTCTTGAGAACATGAGTTACATCCTCATGACCTTTGGAGCGCTGGAAGCAAGTTCGATTAGCTTTGGATTTACTTCGATCATTCGAGGCATTGGCAGCATTCCTGGTCACGGCATCTGGACAGGGATTTCAGGCTACGCCATTGGCTGCCACCTCACCCTTCGAAGACCGGCTGCACTGATGAGCCTAGATGGATCGAACAAAGGAACTTCAGAAGTCAAACAGTGGATGCTGACCGATAAAAAAACAGGTGAGGTTTTATCCGCCTCCAGCGCACCTCATCGAGCAATAGAAATCCCTCGATGGTTGTGCAGTTCCCCACAACAAGGCCTCGAGTTGCCAAAAACTCCCGTCGTCGGAATTGCAGTAGCCATCGCAGGTCACGCTTTTTGGAACGGAAGTTCATGGGCACTCGGGGTCATTGGAGAAGGCATGCATTGGGGTGCGTACTTTTTGTTGATGGTGGGATGGATTGTGTTCCTCATCTTCGCACTGTGGCAAATTTCACGCCGGATTCTGGCCTCAGTCTTACTCGACAGCGCGTTCTAAGCCCCCTCATAAAAAGTCCATTTTAGGCGGTGGTTTGAGGGGAAGCACCTTTGAGGGGTATGGAGCCCCACCAAGAAGAGGGAACACCATGGATGTACTCACTGGCGGCCTAAACCAAGGCAACCTGGCCGTAACGGCAGCCATCATTCTTGGTTTGGTCATCGTCTCATCTCGTGCCAAAATGCTTGACCGAGCCGGCGTTATTGCTGCGGCTATTTTGGGTTTAAGCGTCGGCGGTCTCGGCCATTGGACATGGTTGCTTATCCTCTTGGGCTTTCTTTTGTCAGCCCACAAAGCCACAAAGTGGCGCTTTGAAGAAAAACTCGGCCGAGGTATGTCTGAATCAGAAGACGGGCACCGCAGCTATGGAAACGTCATTGCCAACGGTGGCCTTCCGGGACTTGTCGCTGTCTATGCCTACCTGACGAACGACTGGGAAACAGGTCTTTGGATGTTCAGTGCGGCTGTCGCCGTTGCAGCATCGGATACATTCGCTAGCGAGATCGGCTGCCTTGATGACAACGTCCGCATGATTACGACCTTCAAGAAATGCGAAGCAGGTCTGAACGGCGGCTTTTCCCCCAGCGGTCAAAAAGCGGCTTTG
>Ga0257106_1000861_pt1 | contig 16231 bp, 6 predicted proteins | sample LP_taG_3_FD_190177 | JGI IMG/M metagenome (GOLD analysis project Ga0257106, IMG submission 190177) | Marine microbial communities from Northeast Subartic Pacific Ocean, Canada - LP_J_2011_P26_10m | ecosystem: Environmental > Aquatic > Marine > Oceanic | place: Canada: Northeast Subartic Pacific...
CAACTGATCCAACGAATGTACAGCCGTATTTACTAAAATGCTTTTCTGGTGTCGCTGGTCTTGTATTTTCGCGAAATTCTGATGATGGTGCAATTGAAATTGTCGCGGCCCTTGACACCACTCCAAACTTCCCCAGCAATGGAGCTTTGCAGACAGGTTTGCAAACAGACACCTCCATGGCATTGGAGGGTGAACGTCTCGATTTTGCGTATTTAGAGTTGAACATGAAGCCGATTCGACCAAGCACGACAAGCTGTGACGTTGAACGCTGGCTAGGTGAGGTTGAAAAGACGTCCCGCCGCTCCCTGGCGCTTGCGATCGAAACCTCGATCAAAGAGATGTTCAGTTCTACTAGTCGCGCGATCACATTGCGTTCATCTCGTGCACAAGATTGGCAGGAGCAAATTCTTGTGGTTGCGCACCATGTCGCGTGGACTCAGAACGTTGAAGATTCGCTTCGACGCGCGGCTGCGGCAGCAGCTGAAGTAGCAGAAGCTAGATTGCTCAATAGCCATCGGTCGTCTAGCCACACTCATAACTCCTCGGACACGTTTCTGGACCCAAATGCAGCCCTCAAATCGCTGCTTGTAGCTGAGCAAAGTCAATTGGAGGAGACAATACGTGCTGTGCAGGCAACTGGTATGGGCGATAATGGCAATACGACATCACGTATTCGAGCATCACTGGGCGTCCTGATTGTTCTTAACATCCATCAGCGCGATGTGACGTGCGCACTGGTCGATAGTGGCGTGTTTGATGTTGCTGATTTTGAATGGCTGGTGCAATTGCGATACTATGTAAAAACTAACGATGAGGATGCTCACGCAAGCGTGCCAAGTAAAATCGAAAGTCACTGTGTTCATCACTGTTTACCGTATGCATATGAGTACCTCGGAGGAGGTGGAAAAATCAGGCTTGCCATTACACCTGTGACCTCACGCTGCTTCCGAGCATTTTTCTGTGCGCTTCGGACTCATGCTGGGTGCACATTTCGATGCTTCACAGGCTCTGGTGCATCCGCAACGCTTGTTGGATTCACTCGGGCACTAGCCACCCACACGGTCACACTGAATTGTGTTGCTTCCCTGGAATGTGCTATAGTGGCGATGTTGCTGCGTGGTGCAGCCGCAAGTGGATCCTGGATGTGTCTAGAGGGCTTCAGCCGGCTCCCCCCTGAAGTGATCTCGGTCACTATGGCCGAAATTAGTGAGAATTTTGTAGTAGCACTACGAGACGGGTTAAATATGTCACCGTTCCAAACACATGGAGCTCTTTCAAGGGGAATGACTCGAACTTTTGTGATCGAATGCGACTCTGGTGTAGTTGATGTAAAATTTACAAGCGATATACGGGAAATATTTCGTCCTGTTTCACTTGGCATGCCGGACCTCGTTAGCATAGGGGAGATTTTATTGTGCGCTCATGGTTCATCACGCGCGCAGGCGCACTTTTTGGCCACACATGTTTCCCAATCACTGAGACTTTGCGCAGAGTTACTTTCAGGGCGTGAAGCACATTATAAATTTGGGCTTAGATTGATGAACACGGTCATAGTTACCGTTGCCTCCACGATGAGGAGGCAAGGCTGTTTTGTGGACGGTGTCGAAACCAAGTCCAGCCTGACAGACGCCATTCTCATGCGAGCACTGATTGATATTGTAGAGTCTGGGATTGCATTACGCGATATTGAATTATTCAAAGAGATTTTGAAGTCGGTGTTTCGTGGAGTTCCCCTACTAGAACGTGATCTGAGCGAAGATTTTGTCGCGGCATTTAGAGAGGCATGTAAGGAGCGAAAACAATTGCCGTTAGACGGCTTTTGCACAAAAGTGATGCATCTCTATGACGCAATTACTTCGTGGCCTGGCGCTGGTCTTATTGGTCGCTCATTTTCCGGGAAGACAAGTACTTGGAAAAATCTAATCACCACGATAGGTCTACTGAAGCCTCAGAACAAGGTTGCCGTCGCATCCCTTGTCACCTATCCAGGTGCTCTAACCTTGGATGAGCTCTACGGGACGTTTCATCCGGAAAGTCGTGAGTGGACGGATGGCATTTTGTCGAGTTGCTATCGCGAGCTATCGCAGAGGAGCGTCCGCGATGTTCCAAGAAAGCGCCAATTCCTTGTATTGGATGGTGCTGTTGATGCGTCCTGGACTGAGCAACTCCACGGTGCTCTGGATGACTCTGCTACTCTGTGCTTGACAAACGGTGAATTTATTCATCGGAGTAAAAATTTATCTGTCTTATTTGAATCTGAGTCTCTTTATGCTGCTGCCCCTACTGTGGTGAGCCGAATTAGTGTAGTAAGCTTCGCGGATAGTTACATGAAGTGGCGGGTGCTTTACGACACGTGGATCAGCTTGCGTGATGTGCAGGGCGTTGTAGCTCAAGGAGATTCGACCTTTGCAGGCGACTCTCAGAAAGTTAATACAATACCTACCGCCGAATCAACCAGAAGCGTATATCAGCCCGATCTTACCAACGACCAAAAAGCTGTTTATTTGAGTGATGAGGAATGTCGACTACTCGAAGCATTAGCTGAGTGGTTGGTTGAACCAGCCCTTGCTTTTGTACAGCATGAGCTGCACGGTTATGTCGAACCCTTGAGCGATGAGTCATTAGTCCAGTCGCTGTTGCGACTCCTTGATGGATTGCTCCATATCTGTCTGCGGGGAGCTGCTCCAGCTGCAGGCTCAGCAGATGTCAAGGAAAGGCGCCAACGAAGACAGCACATCGAGTGTGCATTTCTCTGGGCACTTTTGTGGTCGGTGGGCGCATCTGGTCCTGAGACAGCTCAGACACAATTTGGGGTCTTCCTGCGGGATATCATTTCTGACTCTCGAGTCATTCGCACTAGGTATATGACCGTGCACGAGTCACTGACAAGACGGGGTTGGTGTGTTCCTGAATTCACGGGGGTATTTTCGGGCACTCTTCAGCTCCCGCTTCCTTCGAAAGGGTCTGCACACGACTATGAGTATCGGCCAAGAGACAATGAAACTGGAGCATGGAGAATGTGGACGGACGCGCTGCAGGCGGGAGGACAGTATTCTGCCCCAGAAATTAGTGGCACCACAGTAATCAGTGAATTACTCGTGCCTACGATCCAGACGGTGCAGTCTGGACTACTTCTTGATCTAATGATGCGCGCTGGTGGTTACCCTGCACTTTTTTGCGGTCCTCCAGGATCTGGCAAAACTGTACATGCTCGCGCGGCACTTGCACGCTTGCCTCGAAAGAAGCATCGAACCGCATACCTAAAGCTTCATGCAACTACCTCAGCTCGAGCATTTTCTAACGCGCTACTTGGCCGCCTTGTTAAACGACGCAAGGGTGTACACGGCCCACCAATAAATCAGAAAGCCGTAATCTTCGTGGATGATATAAATCTCCCGGATGTTGGAGGACTTGGCGAAACGCAGATGCCACTTGAACTCCTCCGCGGACTAATTGAAAATGGCTCATGGTTTGAAACCCCCGATGCAAAGGCCACCACTAATTCAAGTGGTGGCCAAGGGCGGAGCGCATATCGCGATATTGAAGTAATGAATACAGGAGCTCAGGTGAATCCCCGCGATATGCCGCTAGGCAAACCAGTACTGCAGCGCATTGAAGACACTTCAATATGGGCATCCACTAATGGGCGGGCCGCTACGAGCGTAAGTGTCCGACTTTTACGCCATTTCACGATCATACATACCTCAGATCCGAGCGACACAACCTTAACACGAGTATACACGGTGCTCGTTGAGTCTCACTTTGCATCCCAGTCTTTTGCATCTGACATTGTGGCGGCCACTGCAGCTCTCGTGGCAGCAACTATTTGGACGTTGCGAGAAGTTGTGTCGGAGCTAAGACCGACCCCCAACAGACAACTCTGCATCTTTGATACGCGTAATTCTGCACGCTGCATACAAGGAGTATTGAGGTGTCGGGCAGATGATGACTTCGACAAGTCCGGCCTGGCTAGACTTTGGGTGCATGAGGTATTGCGCACTTATAGCGACAGGCTTTTGGCTTTCGAAGACCAGGAATGGATGGTAACGCACATACAGACCGCAGTATTGCGCAATTTCAAGCTGGATACTGATACACTCATAACAGACCTTCAACAGCTTATCTTTACTGACTTCCATAACCCCCTTGAGCGTGGCGTCTATCTCGAAGTTCGCGATCCGACTCAACTGTATGATGCCTTGGATCGGGCTCAGGATGAGTTCTGCAATTCAGAGTCTATGGCTAATCCTGAAGTAGACAAAGTTTCGACGGATAGGATACAAAACAATGCGGATAACACTGATTTGGTGAGCGGGAACAAACGCGTTGTAGTGTTTCCGCTAGTAGCAGCTCAGATCTCGCGTCTTGTGCGAGCTTTTGGCTCATCAGGCAGTGGCCACGCTCTGCTTGGTGGCGCATCTGGGACAGGTCGGCGAGCTGTCGCGCGTCTTGCTGCCCATGTTTCTGGCTGTGCATTGCTCGAGCCATGGCCATATGCGCAGTTTGATTCGCTAGCTTCGTGGCGCAATGAACTGAAGCTGGCTTTGAGGCGTGCGGGTATTGGTGATGTGCCGGTCTGCTTGCTCATTGCTGATACACACGTATTGTCTCTCGGGGAGATTCTTGCAAGCATCTGTGACGTTATGGCTACTGGGCAGACTCCGGGTCTTTTTCTCGTGGACGAACGCGCAGAAATTGCAGACGAAATGCGCTCTCGCATGCGAAGGCAACGTGGCGCTAAGAATGCAGAAACAATGAGTCACGATGATCTATTTTCTATGTTCTCGGAGCGGGTACGCGTCCAGCTTCACATCGCGTTGGTTGTCTCTCTGGACAAACAAACAATTACAAGGGCCAATCTCGTCATGATGCTGCGCCGATTTCCAGCATTGGTGTCTCATTTCATGTGTGTTGATCATCACGCCTCTTGGCAGGATGATGCGCTGTCTGCTGTAGCTGAGAGCTTTCTTGGTTCTTCCAGGTTTGTGATTGGGACCGGGTTGGAGCCCGAGGGTCACAAAAAAACCGCGCGCGATGTTCCAAACGGCACTAGCAAGGAGCTTTCTACCATACCTGGAGCGAGACCTGAATCCACAACTGATTATGCAGAAAAACGCCTTCAGGTGGCTGCAGTAGCACTCTGTCGCCAGATCCACACTTCAGTCGTGTGTCGCTGTGACTATCGCGTGTCTGCACCAACATCAACTTTCCTTGAGCTCCTCGAGTGCCTTCGAGCAAATCTCGATCGAGCAAGGATGGCTATTGGAAACAGGCAGACCAAATATGGCAGGGCATTGGACGTAGCTCATCATGCTCAAAGGGCAATTGCCACCATCGGTGATGGTATTGATGCGGCGCGGGCCGTACTTGATGCCACCAACTTCGAAGCCGTCGTTTTTGACACTGAGTTGAGTCATAAAAAGTCAATTTCTGGAGTAGAATCAAAATACGCAGAAGTTGAAGCGGACGCGGAGGCCCTTGTTCACGAAGAAGCAGCAGCGCGGGTTCTTGCAGAGGAATTCGAACGTGAGATTGCTCAGGCCCAACCCGCATTTGACGAAGCCTATGCGGCTCTCGAAGCTTTGTCTGTCGGAGACTTGTCCGAATTGCGAGCTTTGCCACGCCCCCCAATCGGGGCGAAGCCCATTCTTGAGGCTGTTTGCATTCTTCTCGGAGAAAAACCAGTCAAAGTTGCTGACCCCGCCGACCCCACACGACGAGTTTTGGACTTTTGGGGTGCAGCTCAACAGCGGGTGCTGATAGGTGAACCTCCACAACTGGTGTCTAGGCTACGCGCAGTAGATCATGACAAAATATCAAGCAAGGCCATTTCAAAACTAAAAGATACCTACATAGGACCAGGAGCGACACATGAAGCATCCTTTGTAGAGCCCGATATGCTTGATGGATTCATAGGCGCGACTGTCTCAAGCGCACTTTGCCGATGGGTTCGCGCCGCGAGCAGCTATGAGCAGACCTCGCGCACCGCACAACCAAAACGTGATGCAGCGGCACGTGCACAGTCTGAACTCGAAAAATCCCTCGAAGCGCTCGAGCGCAAAAGGAATGAGATCAATGGTGTCGAGGCTGAATTGGCGGACATCGCCGCAGGGCGAGATGCGACTCGAGGGCGCTGCGATGAGCTTCAAGAGACAATCTTGATCAACTCCCGTCGTCTCGAGCGCGCAAAGTCCTTGCTAGATGCTCTCGTGTCGGGTGGGGAGCTTGAGCGGTGGGAGACACTAGCACGCGAAGCTAGCACAAGAGCAAGCTCTCTTGTTGCCGATGCCCTTTTGTCTGCGGGCGCATTGACGTATCTGGCTCCGTTGGACTCAAGTTCACGATATCTATGGCTTGTAGATTGGGTTGCGTCCTGCAAACGCCGTGATTTGCCAGTATCTGCAGAGTGGAGTGTAGATGCTTCATTAAATCATGATGGGCACCCTCCACAACCAGCGTTGGTAGAATGCTGCGCATGTGAAATCACTTGACTCACAAGAAGCCATCAATAATCATAGGTTCTTGCATCCATGCTTGATGAGGGGCATTTTCGTGAATGGCAAGATATGCTCTCACCTCTTCCATGGTCTCCAACCAACGATCTCGCTCTTGAGATTGAAACAGTTGTTCAGTCTGCTCTGTTTGCAAAGCACTCATTACGTTGGCCTTTGCTACTAGACCCTCACGGTGTTGCACTCAAATGGGTTTGTGCTGCTGAGAATCAATTGACCACTTTGCATGGGTCTTTGCAGCATTCAAAAATGTGGGCTGCTGTTGAGACAGCGGCCCCTATGGGAACCTCGGTGCTCATCAAAGACATGTGCGAGAACGACCTGGCAAATGCACAGACTTTGACTGGGCTTCTCCCACGTCGCATCAACAGTATGGAAAGCTCCGAGTACCCCAGCGTGCAAAATACCAAAATTTTAGTTGGTCTGAATGCGGTCAAGGGAGTTGCTTGCCATGAGGACTTTAGATTTTACATGACCTCTCAACAACAAGAATGCAGCGTAGCTAAAGTCCTTTGGAATGGGCGCGAACAACTTATTGTGATCGATTTTGCGCATTCACATGCCGCGCTAAAGTCAGAGATGTTGCAGGTGATAATTTCTGACAAGCAAACAGCGATGTACAAGGAAGGAAGATCGTTGGTTCAACAGAACAGGAGAAATCGGGAAAGAATTCTCGAGGTCGAGAGCGAAATCCTAAAGGTGCTGACAGAAACTTCGAAAGGCAGCAGCTCAGTACTGGACAATGGTCTGGCCATTGAAAAGTCCCAATCCTTGGTAGCGGAGGTTTGCAACCTTCGTGAGCAGCAGCTGGACATCAACAGGACCAAGTGTGATCTTTATTTGTCACACAAACGATACATGCCGACGGCCCAGGCGGCGCAAGTATTTTTCTGTGCAATTTCTGACCTGATTCACGTTGAAGGTGCCTATGCATTCTCGTTGAGATGGTTTGTTGACCGCATCTTGATTTCTTCACTGAAAGATATTCCGTCCAACGATTTCAAAGTTGACGAGTCAAATTCCGCCAAAAATATGGATGGGATAGTTGCGCCTCTTACCCATACGCTATATCGGCACATTAGTCGCACTCTTCTATCGAAGGACAGACTCCTCTTTGCTCTACTGCTCGCTGTGCGACCGCTTCTTGACACAGGAGCCATTGGAAGTGCCGAGTGGCAATTCCTTCTCACAGGCACTGCATGCCTTCAAAGGGCAGAAGGCCTTGTTGCTTCTGCGCTCAAGCGCGATGCAACCGCTTCGCCACCTGACATTTTTCCAGCCCCACAAAGAGTTGAGGAGCACGAGAACCCAGCCAAATCATGGCTGCCGGACTCGCAATGGACTGAAATGTGCTCCCTCTCTACACTACCCGCCTTTTCAGGGTTGATCGAGGAATTCGAGGCGCAAATCAAGATGTGGAAGCGTATTCACGATTCACAAGAGCCATACACACAGCCTTTACCACGACACTGGGATGCCGATTTGCGCGGCGTCAATAGACTTTGCATCCTCAGGTGCTTGAGACCAGATCAAATAGCGAATGCTGTACGTGCATTCATCCACACCCAACTTGGTGAGGATTTCCTGGTGGCACCAAAAGTCGATATTGATGAAATTATGGCGGAAAGTAAACCGCTAGTCCCTATCGTCATTACTACAACTCAGGAAAACAAGGCATCAGCGGTTAGCTTCGTAGTTGGTGCGGCAAATCGCATGGGTCGCAATGTCTCTCATATTTTAGTGGTTGCTAGCCGCACTGGGGTGGCTCGAAGGACGCTGACCCAGGGGCTTTCGAGTAGCTCATGGGTAATAATCCAGAATCTGCAGCTGTGTCCAGGATTCACGACGCACTTGGAGGAGGTCTTTTTCAATAACGGCGGTCCTGTCAGCGCCCACGTCAATTTTCGCGCCTGGTGTGTGATGGATGTCAATCACATTTTAACCACCAATCTCCTAAAAGCTGCCACCAAATTTGTGTACGAACCCCCCCGTGGCGTACGCTCAGTGGTCCTGGATTTGTACAATGCGGCTCTGGAGACCAATCCCGATTTCTTGTCTAATTGTACGCGTGGTAATGAATTTCGCCGCCTGTTTTTCTCCTTGTGCATTTGCCACGCAATACTGCGTGAACGTGTGTCGTACGCGTCGTGAGTATCCGGTGCCACTCTTAGTGAGTCAGTGAGCTAAACAGAATCTGTTATCATACACCATGTAGGCTCGGTTGGAACGCCTCATACAGTTTTTCACCAATTGAGTTGATCTTGTCATCGCACCACCTTGTTTGTTTACTAGATAACCACGAGGATAATCAACAGGCCGCGCCCTTTCGAGCAATTAAGCTCTGTGTTGGTGAATACATATATGGCGGACACGTCCTGGACAATATGGATCGTCGATTATTAACTCTAATTTTGGATCGATTCTGCCGTCCTGATGTCCTGCGACCTGGCCACGCTTTGAGCTCATCTGGTGAATTTCGTATGCCCTTACAGGACGGTAGCAGGACTTCCTGGTTGCGCACTGTTGAGGCACTTCCAGTAGCTGCCCCACTTGAATTTCTAGGGCTCCACGATAGCGCCACCATTGAAAAGAATAAAAGAGAAACCTCAGAGTTACTAATTGCTGTTTTTTCAACGGAAAACAACAACAATAAAAGGCACCTGGGGGCTACTGATACTTTCGGGAGTACAATAGATCGGTCTGATGCATTGCTCGGCTTGATACCACCAGGACTAGGCGAGCCGCCCAAAGCCAAAAACACCGGGTCCTACTTTTTAATTTCCGTTCTCGCGCAGGAGCTGTTAAAATATGAGACGTTGCTCGCCATTGCCCGTCATCTCCTATCCAGCATCAGTGCGGCGTTGAGAGGACGACAGCCTATGAGCGTGTCACTTGACAAAATGACACAAGAAATTGAAAAGGATAAGATCCCACCAGCATGGAGAAGATATTCATATTTGTCTAGGAGCGGGCTGTTGTCTTATGTAAACGATCTTGTACTGCGATGCAATTTTTTTTTGTCATGGTCGACTAAAGCGGCCCCTTCCATATATTGGCTTGGTGCGTTTTTCTCACCGCGGGCTTTTCTGTCGGCTATAAGAATGAATCACTTTACTGCTCCTGATAATTCATTGTTGATGGAATTTGATTTCAGGTTCCTCTCGAATGATGTATCGACGGGAGAGGGCTCCGAACCAGCGAAGGAGGGTGCCTATATTCGAGGAATTCAGATTCAGAGCGCTCGGTGGGATGTCCGCAGGCAAGGCTTGGTTGAATGCTTGCCAAAGACACAATTTTCCCCAGCGCCAGTGATGTGGTTCAAGCCGATAGATCCAGCAGAAGCATCTAGCCGAGCTAATGCTTCTTTTGAATGCGCTCTCTATCGAACCACCGCTCGCCGTAGTGTTTTTTCCTCGGATGGTCTTTCGACCAATTTTATACTACTTATTAAGACACCGTCGCCTATGCCCCCGTCCCATTGGATTGAACGAGGGACTGCCATGTTGCTGCAACTAGATGATTAAAAGCTTATGGTCTCATTTCACCAAAGCAAACACTAGACCTGAGGGGGAATCGCGATATTTTGAGGTCACCTTTCGGTTACCGGGCACGTGAATCCAGCGCTGAGCGCCTTTTTGGGTCGCACTGCTTCGGCTCATCACGCCGCAAAGCCGCGATCGAACACGCAGCTCAAGGCGAAGCTCGGGTCTCATTAATCGCGAGACGTCCTTCTACGGCTCCGACGCCCCAGTCAAGCGACACAACAACTGGCGAGGAACCGACCAAGCAAAGAAATATCAGCGAACTGTTCGACAAGTTCGTCAACTAACGGCACCGTAAAGCCTGAATCCCAGGCCTAACTGGAATCCCGCTGGCTTCGTATATTATAAGGGCCTCGCTGGCAGTTTGTCTGCGCGGCACCGTGCCTGGGTCTACGAGAGTAGCCCCCTTCTTAAGTCAGCTCTAGCACCCACTTAAACCGCCCAGAGAGATCTGCACCTTCCTAGTGGCCCGCTGGTACAGAGCCACCCAGGATTTTCCCCCTCTCCTTAATACTACCTCCGAAGTATCCTACTGTGCGCTTCGTAATACGGATCAACAAAATTCGATTAGTGGATCACAAAACACGTGCAATTACGTTGGATGCATGCATCCGCATGAAGTTCTGCTCTATTCCAACGTTTCTGGAGCAAAAGAGTGGCCGAAACGAGCGCAGCCCAGCCCCATGTTGAAGTTCAAGTTGAATAGGCAGCCCTATGTTGAAGTAACCTGTGGTCGTCAGCAGCCGCCGCCGGGCAGTGTGTGGGCCGCAGGGCTTCACGGGTGTGCTCGGAGACCGATGGAGCGGCTTGTCCGGTGCTCTATGCGCCTCGAATGGCTCATATGGACCACTCGATGTCCATAACTGCAACATGGGTGTGGTGAAGTTCAACATAAAATTACCATACCCCCGCCCGACAGCCACAGGTGGTGTAGCAGCGTTATGAATTCCATGGAGGGCATCGGTTGTGAGCTTGTTTGAGCTCTAGAGCTCGAACGAGTCGATTCTCAGCACCCCTTTTGTTTGTTGTTGATCCGTATTACGAAGCGCACAGTAGGATACTTCGGAGGTAGTACTTCAACCCTGCTATAGTAGAGAGACAAAGAGTTTTGTATCTCCCTAGTGGCTCGCTGGTACAGGGCCGCCCAATATCCTTTCCCTTCCTTACTACTTTCTAACCCTGTTATAGTAGCGTCCCGCACTCAGGCTGTAATATGCAGTTTCGCGCGTGACGTCCCCTGCTGCGCGTCGCGCGCTTGTTGCTCGGTCCATTGGCAAGGTGTGTGCAGCGTAGCGCATTCGAAATCGCTGCTCGAGGCGCTGTTCCAACATGTCGGGGAGGAAGAAAAGGAAGTCCACCCGACGGTCGACGGCGGTGGTTCAGCAGGGGTCGCACGAGACGCGTGGTGATGGTACCAGGCGCACCCGCCCTTTAACTCCGCGCGAAGTACGCCATTCCGCTGGAAGCAACGCAGCAGGAGCAAGCACTAGATCACCCTGCGCAATTGCGCCGCGCCGCATGAACGAGACAAGCGCGCGCACGCCCGCCATAACGTGCCAAGCCTCAGTTATCTGAAAGGTCGAAGGAATCAGGTAAGGTTAGGGCCCGTATGCCTTCTATGGACCTGTTTTTAGGCCGCCAGTACGGCTAGAGAGCGAAAGGCGATGGGAGTATGCCCCTGGAAGGCTCATGGAAGGCTGCGGTGCGGGACGTACTTAGCATCTAGCCGAACACCGGTTCAGCACCGGCTGCCTCGGCAACCTCACTTAAGATGTCGATCTCGTCCTGATCTCGTCCCTGTGGGCCGGCGGCTGGCAGCAGCGACTGGGGGCTTAATTCAGGCGCCGGGGCCCCGGCCGGGCCCCAAAGTAGAACGCGTCGCATTTCCCGCGGGCTCGCGGTGGTAAAGAACGGGGCCCCACATGCGCCCACATTGGACCCGCCGCCAATCCGCGCAAACCCACGGGCTCCTGCAACGGGCTTCCCTGACAAGCGTCGAGTTTCCCGGGTGCGGCCAAACTAGGTTGCGTCGAATTTTCTGCGGGCGGTGTGATCGTCATTGTCGTAGCTTCGGCAGAATCCGATTACGGTTGTAGGACAGCGAGGTTGACTGCAATTATCTCTTCGTTTCACTATGGAACTGCGTAGCCCGGGGAGCTGCCCCACAAATTCAATTGCTTGTCGTATTACTCCTTTGAACTGCAGTGATGCGGTCCCCAAGTGAAAGTGCAATGCCTTGGGTTTTGGATCGAATGCGAATGTATCCGCAAAGTTTGCCGTCGGCGTCATTTTTTTTCTCCACGGAAACATTAACAAGTGCGTCTTCGCCAAAAATAGATTTTGCGTATAAATTCGCAGCTAGGAAGGAGGACGTGCCACCAAGCGCAGAGCGAGGTGTCAGGCAGCGCATATTAGTCATCGAAACAATATGCTCCAAGAAATCGCCAAGCTCAACTATGGTTGTAGATATAGCTACCTTATTTTCCCATTCAAATTCAGCCCACATGGAGCGAAACATTTCGTCAGAGCACAAGGCCGGTCTAATGTAATCCATTATATCGAGGTGAATATTGTTCAAATTCACAAATGTTTTTTCAGCAGTTGAAGAATTCTCATAGACTATCGTCCCAAAGATATGACCAGTTTCCGTTGATGACACCTTGATGTTTGCATTAATTGATCGTTGAGCCAGTGGCCCAATAGTCAGAGACTGTGGTCGCTCAACGAGCTTTAAATCGCCCATTGTGGCCAACTCTACTGTTAGGTTGGTCAGCGTGGAGGGCGTGCGGTTGATGACAAGAATTTCCAGGAGAATGTCGTAATCATGCACAGTTACGCAGGCTTCAGCATAGACAGGATCAGCAAAGCCGGCCAACTGATAGACGTGGCTAAGGCGCATCCCCACAGAGTCCCCCCCCTCAGTGAACCCGGTCGCACGCATCAAGTCATCGCCATCACATAGATCCAATTCACCACTCGCAGGTGTCACCTGGCGTAGTTGACGCCAAGAAATTAGATCATCCACTTGTGCGATCGTCGGGGCAGACACAAGTAGAGCTTTGCCACCGGCTTCAGCTCCCGGCGTTGCACTCAAAGTGTAGCGCAGATAACGCGAAAATGCCTGTCTACTGTCATTCAAATAGGAACCAAGAATTGCATGATCTATGCCATCATCCAACAATAATCTCACAAATAGGGTCAAACGCTCAAGACAGTCCGCAGATGCACCCAGGCAAACATTCTGGAACGTCTCTGCACCTGCAGAACACACCTTATGACTATTTTTCATCGAACTACAACTTTCTGCTGTGGAATGCTCAATGAGCTCGGCTATGCCACAGCATACATCTAGCACCAAGAGCTGGCGCTGCTTTGTCGTAGGATGACTCTCACCATGAATGGTACGAGTCTTGAGGACAAGTTTCGTCAGAGCGTTTACTGCGACTGTCCCCAAAAACACGTCTCCCTTGGAGATGAGGGTCCTTAGCACAGGGTCACCGCTCACAAAACTTGGCTGTGGCTCAATAGCCACAGTCTGTGAAGCATACGTGCCGTCGGCAAGAACCACAGATTTTGTTGCTGTAGTAGTATCTAACATTGCATCATCAGTCTTTAGTAAAATGCTGTCATTGTGAGAGAGACGGACAAGAAAGGGGGACTTTCCTAGTAGATCCGCCACTCCACGAAACCCCAAATCGAGCAAAGCTTGATCTTCAATATACTCTCCAATAATCCAAAGGGAGACGCCAAGAACAGGCGATGACTTGATTTCACTTAGAGTGTTAATTAATTTTTCCAACATTCCCGCCCGTAATGAAACATTCTGCTCGACAATTGCCCGCACAAAGATGATCACATCCATAGCCCCCTCGAGACAAAGAAAGTCCATTAAGACATGAACAACTGAACCTGCAATTTCTGGAAACTTGACGGAGCATGTGTGAATGGCATGAATCAGCATTCCTCGATACTCAGAACTGTTTTCTAGGTCTGAGTCGCGAGTGCGCACGACCTCTCGCTTGAGCACGTGAACGACTTCCTCGATGTTGCGCGGCGAGACCAAATCGATTGCTATTTCAAGGGTTCTCTTGCAAATATCCACATTTGGTGAAGCGAGTGCTCTGAGCATGTCCATCAAAACTTCAGCCAGCACCCTCGATTGGCGTTTTTTCATTTCAGCTAAGCGCTCTAAAACAATGAGCTTAACGTTGTTATCTGACTGTAATGAGAGCAAAGCTGTGTATGTCGTCGCTGCAGCACGCACTGCCGTCGGCGCGGAAGATAAGCTCACTAGAGTCCAAGCAGCCTCGTAGCTGACTGCCGCAGACTGAGAACTAAGCAGCTGAAATAGAAAGCGCACAAATCTTGACTTCTGTTGTGGGTCGCGGCGACAAACCTTGCGTGTCAGCTCTAGAACAAGCAGGGCAAACCCGTCACCGAACTGATCTACTTCATCGGCGTGGGTTGCCAAGAACTCAATTGCAAGCTCCTCTGCCTCATTGAACAGCATAAGGAACGCATTTCGACGAGAGCCCACCTCTGATTCTGCGTTGATAAAATTTTCCATAATTTCCGCACCATCAGGGACTAGAGTTTGTCCATGATGCTTATGAATGTGATAGATTGCAAGAGCTGCGTTTTTCCGGACATACGAATGGCGATGGTTTAAGCAAGATTTGATCGACGGTACAAGCGGCTCTATTATTTCAGGTTCTCTCAACTTGCATAAAAATCGTAACATTGAGCCTCGAACATACTCATTTGAATGATTCAAATCATTGCGCAGTGCATTGCATACCTAAGCGTCTGATTTGACCGCACACCTAGGCCAATGTTTACCAATATCATTTCGGGCCGTAATTTTTTATCTGAATCATACTTTGGCACGATTTCCCAAAATAACATCAGCAGTTTCTTGAACTCGTGATGTTCAGTGTTGATGCAAAAACGTATGACAGTCATTAATATCTTTGGCATCGGCTCCCCCCCGAGCATCATGAGAATTGCAGACTTAAGTGCCTTGACTTTAACCTATAGACTGGAGTGAGTGTACCTCATAGTATATAAACTCACCTTGTCATCGGAGTCTTCCAACTGTTTTAATATTTCCTCTTGGGTCACCAACGTTTGTTTATCCGTATTAAAGAGCACTACGGACGCACTGTTCTGTCCTAGCGAGCAATAATAATGGGTTTACCTGTACAATTCTCAGAGACGAGCGACATCGTACTGGTACTAGAGTCAGACTTCTCCTCAAAGCGCACGGGCGCCTGTAGATGGGAGGCGGATTACCGGGTAATGCCCGGGAGGCCTCGGTAATTACCGGTGATTACCGGTAATTACCGGGTAATTGCCGCGGAAGGGTAATTTTCCGGTGATCAGGGCGCCCGCGGACGGCTAGAGGCGGTATGGCGGCTCGAAAGGGCCACTGGTGACCGCGAACCCGCGTGTCGACCGAATTCTCTTTTAGGTGGCTTCCACGCGACAACGCCGGCGGCGCGCTACGGCGTGGGAGCCGTCGCCCGGCGCGCCCGTCGCGACGTCGCGACGAGCAGCCGCTCGGTGGCGGTTTCGCCCCGCGCGTCGACCGCGACGCGAAACGCGACCGCGACAGGCCGCGACGCTCGGATCGTCAGCCACGTGTACTGGCGGACCGCGGCCTGTACGCGGATTACCCGGCATCGAATTATGGCGCCGGGTAATTGCCGGCAATTACCGGTAATTGCCATTACCGGTAATATACCGCCAAGTTACTCGCCCGGCTATACCTGTAGCCGATCCAAGACTACCGGGCGGTCGCCCGAGGTCCCTGTTGGGTTTCTGCAGCGCGGTAAGCATATCGGGAATAAATGAGGGTATTAGGCTGGGTATGTATTCAGCACCGGCATAGTATAGCATGAGCATAGCCAGTTTAAGGCAGTTTTAGCACAGCCAGCATAGCCTGAGGCCAGTATGAGCGTCCCAGCATAGGGAGGATAGCATAGTCCCGAGTTGGGGTAGCATAGCCCAAGGAGCGGAATGTAGGCTCCTTAGGTAGCTGGCTTATCGCCACTGGCAGGCGCACTTTGATTTGATAAACGGCGAATATCGCCCTTAGAACGCGAGTGTGATTAAGCACAATCAAAGTGCGCTTGGCGATAAGCCAGCTACCTAGGGAGGCTAGATTCTCCTCCTTGG
>Ga0257106_1000862_pt1 | contig 16219 bp, 12 predicted proteins | sample LP_taG_3_FD_190177 | JGI IMG/M metagenome (GOLD analysis project Ga0257106, IMG submission 190177) | Marine microbial communities from Northeast Subartic Pacific Ocean, Canada - LP_J_2011_P26_10m | ecosystem: Environmental > Aquatic > Marine > Oceanic | place: Canada: Northeast Subartic Pacific...
TTTCTTAATACTTTAGTTTTTTGAACGATTTCATCTAATTTATAAACAGCCCTTGTTCGATAGCCTGATTGTTTTGCTTTATTTGCCCAATTATCTGCATGCATTAGATATGCTTTACTTTAACAATCTCATAATTAAGTTGACCTGAAGGTGTCTTGATGACAACCTCATCCTCTTCATATTTTCCAACCAAGCCTTTGGCGATAGGAGTATCGATTGAAATCATTCCTTTTTCAGGATCTGACTCCAAATTTCCTACAATTTTGTATGTGATTTCTTCTTCGCTGTCGATGTCATAAAGTTTTATGGTCGAACCGAATACCACCCTACCAGTTTCAGGGATATCTTTAACATCAATAATCTGAGCATTTGCAACAGCGCTTTCCATTTCATTAATTTTAGCTTCCATGAGGCCTTGAAGCTCTTTAGCTGCATGATATTCTGCATTCTCCTTAAGATCTCCATGAGCTCTTGCTTCAGCAATTGCTTCTGAAATTTTTGGTCTCTCTACAAACTTAAGGTTTGAAAGTCTTTTCTTGATAGCTATTTCACCATCTTTTGTCATTGGTACTCTGCTCATGAAAATTATTATAGCAACTATGGTCGCTATGTATTGATTTCTTGCAAAGTGCTATAGGTCCATTCAGATTCACTACCTTTTAATGCTTCCATTATTGCAAAAGCTCCAAACATTGTAGTGGTACAAAATATTTTATTTTGAAGAGCTGTTTTCCTGATAGAAGCGGAATCTTCTATTGATTGCTTGCCCTCTGTAGTATTGATTACTAGATCAATTTCTTTATTAAGGAGGCTATCCACAGTATGAGGCCTTCCTTCCATAACTTTATTAATCCTTTTTACCTTGTGATTTAAGTTACTTATATATTTAGCAGTACCGCCTGTAGCAACAATTTCAAAGCCGTTTTTAATTATTAGGGGTACGAGCTCATCTAGATATTTTTTATCTGAATCTTTAACACTAATAAAAACTGCACCTGATCTTGGGAGAGTTCTATTAGCTCCTTTTTGAGCTTTAGCATATGCCTCTCCAAAGCTAGGACCAATTCCCATTACCTCACCAGTTGATTTCATTTCAGGGCCTAGAATGGGATCAACTAATGGAAATTTATCGAAAGGCATTACAGCTTCTTTTACAAAAAATAGACCTTCCGGAAGCTTACTAGAAAATTTTTGTTCTAATAGGCTTTTTCCTATCATCGCCTTTGAAGCAATTTTAACTAAGGAAATTCCAATTGCTTTAGATATAAATGGGACAGTCCTAGAAGCTCTTGGATTTACCTCAATGATATAAATCTCATTATCTTTTACTGCAAACTGTATATTCATCAGACCAATAACATTTAGCTCTTTACCTATTTTTATAGATTGTTCACAAAGCTCGTTTTGTATCTTTTGAGATAAGCTGTAAGGAGGCAATGAGCATGCTGAGTCTCCAGAATGAATTCCAGCTTGTTCAATATGTTGAAGTATTCCGCCAATTTCAATGTTTTCGCCATCAGAAACAACATCTACATCAACTTCAACTGCATCAGTTAAATAACTGTCCAATAAAATTGGTTTGCTATTAGATACTTCGACAGCTTCGGTTAAATATAGTTCTAATTCTTTAATATTATGGACTAGTTGCATTGCCCTTCCGCCAAGAACATAAGAAGGTCTGACTACAATAGGGAAACCAATTTCTTCAGCTTTCTCAAGCGCTTCTGTGATATTTTTTACTGTTGAATTTAAAGGTTGTTTTAAATTAAGTTTTATAATTAATTCCTGGAAACGCTCCCTGTCTTCTGATCTATCAATGGCATCAACATTAGTTCCAAGAATGTTTACTCCTTTTTCAGAAAGAATATCAGCAAGTTTTAAAGGGGTTTGACCGCCAAATTGAATTATTACTCCTTCAGGATTCTCATTATCAATAATATCTAAAATCTTCTCAGAAGTGATTGGTTCAAAATATAATCTATCAGAAACATCGTAATCTGTTGATACAGTTTCTGGATTACAATTCACCATTATTGATTCGATTCCTTCCTCTTGCATAGCAAGAGAGGCATGAACACAACAATAATCAAATTCAATTCCTTGACCGATTCTATTAGGCCCACTTCCTAAAACTAAAATCTTTTTATTTTTTGTAGGATTGCTTTCACACTCATGACCATAAGTGGAATACATGTAACATGTTGAGGTTGCAAATTCTGCTGCACATGTATCAACTCTTCTAAATACAGGTTTAATGCCTAGTGATATTCTATATTTTCTAAAATCATCCTCATTTGAACCGATTATGTTGGAGATTCTCGAATCTGAGAATCCTTTCTCTTTAAGTATTAGTGTTTTTGATTTATCTAGGTCATTTAAGGATGTTTTTTTAAGTTCTTTTTCTAAATTTATAATCTCTTCTATCTGATCTAAGAACCAATAGTCTATTTTTGTAAGATTAAAAATCTTTTCCAGACTCCATCCATTTCTAATAGCATCTGCAACATAAAATATTCTCTTAGGACCCGGAAAGGTAAGTTCATACCGAATCTCATCCTCATCAACTGGATTTTTTGAATCAAAAACTGAATTTAAACCGTTCAAATCTTCTTCCATACTACATAATGCTTTTTGAAATGACTCTTGAAAATTTGATCCGATAGCCATTACTTCACCTACAGATTTCATCTGAGTTGTTAATCTTGGACTGGCTTGTGGAAATTTTTCAAAAGCAAATTTTGGAATTTTTGTAACAATATAATCAATACTTGGCTCGAAGGATGCTGGAGTTAGCCCTCCAGTAATATCATTCTTTAATTCATCAAGCGTATAGCCAACTGAAAGAAGAGCTGCAACTTTTGCAATTGGAAATCCTGTTGCTTTAGATGCTAAAGCAGAAGATCTGCTAACTCTTGGATTCATCTCGATAACTACCATTTTTCCATTCTCAGGATTTATAGCAAATTGAACATTTGAACCACCAGTATCGACACCTATTTCTCTTAAGATTTTAAATGAGGCGTTTCGCATGATTTGGTATTCTTTATCAGTCAAAGTCTGTGCAGGTGCAATAGTTATTGAGTCGCCTGTGTGAACTCCCATGGGATCTAAGTTTTCTATGGAGCAAACGATGATGCAATTGTCTTTACAATCTCTTACAACTTCCATTTCGAATTCTTTCCAACCTATCAAAGATTCGTCGATTAAAAGCTCACTGGTTGGAGAAAGTTCAAGCCCTTTTTCACAAATACTTTTAAATTCATCAATGTTGTATGCAATGCCCCCTCCCGTTCCCCCCATGGTAAAAGATGGTCTTATAATGCATGGAAATCCAATCTCTACCTGAACAGATAGTGCATCTTCCATTGAATGGGCAATACCAGAATTTGGGGTTTCTATACCAATAGCGTTCATTGTTTGATCGAAGAGTTGTCTGTCTTCGGCTTTATCTATAGCCTCTCTATTTGCTCCAATTAAGATAACGCCATGCTTTTTCAGGACGCCTTCTTTATCGAGACTTAAAGCAGTATTTAAAGCAGTTTGACCACCCATAGTTGGAAGAATCGCATCTGGCTTTTCTTTTTCTATAATTTTTTCTACGGATTCCCAATGTATAGGCTCAATATAAGTTGCATCCGCTAAAAGAGGATCTGTCATGATTGTCGCTGGATTTGAATTAACTAGTATTACCCTAAAGCCTTCCTCTTTAAGAGCTTTACATGCCTGAGCACCAGAATAATCAAACTCACAAGCTTGACCAATTATTATTGGACCAGCTCCAATAATCATAATTGATTTAAGATCCTTACGTTTTGGCATATTTTTCTACCATGGAGCTAAATTTATTAAACAAAATTTGAATTTCCTGAGGACCAGGACTTGCCTCTGGATGACCTTGAAAGCTAAAAGCTGGTGCATTATTAAATTCAATTCCCTGAAGAGATTTGTCAAATAAGGAAATATAAGAAACATCAATATTTTTAGGTAATGAATCAATATCAACGGCAAAGCCATGATTTTGACTTGTGATCATCACTTCTTTTGTAGCTAAATTTTGAACAGGATGATTTGCTCCATGATGCCCGAATTTCATTTTAAATGTTTTTGCTCCGCCAGCTAAAGCTAGAAGCTGATGCCCAAGACATATACCAAAAATAGGAACCTTTATTTCCAAACATTTTTTAATGGTCTCAATAGCATAATCACATGGCTCAGGATCCCCAGGACCATTTGATAGAAATATGCCCTTAGGTGACAGTTTCATAATTTCTTCAAACGAGGTTTTAGCATTCACCAAAGTTACCTCACCAACATGATCAGATAAAAGTCTTAGAATATTGGTTTTTATTCCGAAATCTATCGCTATTACTGGTCCAGACGCTTTTGCTATTTTATGATCAGGCCAAACTCCCTCATTCCATTTAGAATTTAATTGGCAAGAAACCTCTTGAGCAAGATCAAGGCCTTTGAGCCCATGAAAATCTTTAGCTTTTGCTACAGCTTCTTCCTCTGAAATTTTTGATAAAGAAGATATACAACAATTCATTGAACCTTTTTCTCTTAGCAGTGAAGTAAGTTGTCTTGTATTGATACCTGATATGGCCATTACCCCTTTTTCAATTAAAAAGTCTTCTAGCGTTTTAATAGATCTCCAGCTGCTGGGCTTCTTACAAAAATTATTAACAACAATACCAGAGGCATGAATTGATGATGACTCATGGTCTTCATCATTTATACCTGTATTACCAATATGCGGATGAGTGAAAGTAATTATTTGTTTTTTATAGGAAGGATCTGTAATAATTTCTTGGTATCCAGTCATTGATGTATTAAAAACTATCTCTCCGACATCAAATTTTTCTTCACCAAACCCTTCACCATAGAATATACTGCCATCCTCCAATGCTAATATAGATGGAAAAGACACTAAAGTTGACCTCTTGTTAAGAGAAATTTTGAGAATGTATTATGGTAACTATTTAAAGAATTTTTGAATTTTAATGGGCTAAAATATCGTGCTTGCATTAAAATTGTACTTTATAGACTTAGTTACTAACTGTCTATACTAAATGATAAAAAAAATGAAAATATCAATAAAATCTGAAGAACAAATCAAAAAAATGAGAATTTCAGGAAGACTTGCTGCAGAGGTTCTTGAGATGATTGAGCCCTTTGTTGTTCCTGGAGTTTCTACTGAAGAGTTAGATAGAAGATGTTATGAGCATATCGTAAATATCCAGAATGCGATCCCAGCTAATGTTGGTTACAGAGGTTTTGAAAAAACAATCTGCTCAAGTATTAATCAAGTAATTTGTCATGGCATCCCGGATGAAAATAGAATTCTTAAAGAAGGTGATATTGTTAATATTGATGTAACCGTCATAAAAGATGGTTGGCATGGAGATACTTCTAAAATGTATTTAGTAGGTAAATGTCTTCCTCACAACAAAAGACTTGTTGAGGTCACTCAAGAATGCCTTTATAAAGCAATTGAAGTCGTCAAGCCCGGAGCCTATCTTGGTGACATAGGTCATGCAATCCAAAAACATGCTGAGGCAAATTACTACAGTGTTGTTGAGGACTACTGCGGACACGGAATTGGAGATGTTTACCACGAAGACCCTCAAATACTCCATTATGGTAAACCTGGTAGAGGTATTCAAATTCAAGAAGGTATGGTATTTACCATCGAGCCCATGATAAATCAAGGTACTAAATATTGTAAAACTTTAAAAGATGGATGGACTGTGGAAACAAAAGATGGAAGAAACTCTGCTCAGTGGGAACACACTCTAGCAGTAAGAGATAATGGAGTTGAGGTTCTTACAAAAAGAATTAATGAGTCCATATGACAGATAAAAAATTAACCATTAATAATGAAAATTATTGGACTAATTTTTCAAAAGTATATAAAAATCCTTCTCTTGTTAACGATTATTTAAAAGAACATTCAGATAATGTTGAGCAAGTTATTGTTCTTAATTTTAAAGAATTAGGCTTAGAAGAAGATTATTCAATTTATGCTAACGGCGGATTTGGAAGAAAAGAAATGTTTCCATCCTCCGATGTAGATATCTCCATTATTACTAATAAGACTCGAGTCAAAAGTACTGAGAACTTAGAAAAATTTATAGCAAGATTGTGGGATTTAGGCTTTCAAGTTGGACACTCTGTTAGATCTTTGAACGATATAAGAATGGTTTCAGCCACTGATCCAAAAGAATATACCTCTTATTTGACAAGAAGATCTTTAATTTCGACTCCTAAAATTGATAAAAAAATTAATGATGTTTTAAAGAAATCTTGGAGTAAAAAGAAATTTTTTAAAGCTAAAATTGACGAGCAAGAACAACGATATCTATCTTTTTTCTCAACAGAATATAACCTAGAGCCAGATTTAAAAGAATCGCCAGGTACTCTTAGAGACTTTCAGACAGCTCTTTGGATACTTCAACATTGCTTTGATTTAAAAACCTTTGAGGCTATTAAGAATTCAAAAGAATTTGGAATTGAGATTAGTTCTGCAAATGATTCTTATGATTTTGTTAAGGCCATGAGATTTGCAACAAATATTATTTCAAAAAAGAATAGATTAAATTTTGAATCTCAGATTGAAATATCTAAACAAGCCGAACTAAAACAATCGTCAGATAAGAAATCTGTTGAGACGATGATGAAAAGATATTATGAAAATGCTTCAAATTTATCAAACTTCAACAATCTTGTTTTGGAGACCTTTAAAGAAAAAAATGTTTTTGTAATCACAAAAGAACTTGATGATTTTTATATAAGAGGCAATAAGATTGGTATTAAAGGAGATAATTTATCAGGAAGAGAGGGTTTAATTTTTGGGATATTTATTGCGATTGGTAAGAACAAAAAAATTACTTCTATTGATACTCCAACTATAGCCTTGCTGAAAGACAATATATCTCTTGTTGATGATTACTTTAGGGATAGCAATTATTTCTCATCTCAGTTTCTAGAAATATTGAAGTCTAAATATAACCTTTCATCAATATTAAAATCGATGAAAAATTTAGGAATTATTCAAGCTTATATAAAAGAATTTGGTGAAGTTGTTGGGCAAATGCAATTTGATCTCTTTCATGTTTACACCGTTGATGAGCATACGTTTAAAGTTGTAAGAAATATGCGACAGATGCAAATTCATTATCAAGATGAATTTAAACTTGAGCACGAGCTACTCAATAAATTACCAAAGGTAGAGATACTTTATCTCGCTGGTCTTTTTCATGATCTAGGCAAAGGCAAGGGAGGAAATCATTCAGAAATTGGTGCAAAAACTAGTTTAATTTTTGCTAAAAAGATTGGTTTATCTGTTGCAGATGCAGATCTTATTTCTTGGTTGGTACTAAATCACTTACAAATGTCCTCAATATCACAGAAAAAAGATATCTCAGATCCAGACACAATTGGGTCTTTTGCAAATATTGTTTTAAATACTGAAAGGTTAGATTACTTATATTTACTAACAGTAAATGATATTAAGGCAACCAATCCAGCTCTATGGAATGGTTGGAAGCATGGACTTCTTAGAGACTTATTTTTGTCAACGAGATCAAAGCTTAATAAAGAGCCAGTCAAGACATCTGATGAGATATCAAAAGATAGAAAATTCAATGTACTGCAAGCTGTAGAAAAAAATAAACAAGAGATTGCTACAAACTACCTCAATTTATTTGATAACTCTTATTTTAATAAAAATAATTCAGATAAATTAAAGTGGCAAAGTACGCTGATACTTAAAGATATAGATGCAGAAATAGTTGTAGGATGCAGAAGATGTTTCGATAATATGCTTGAAGTTTTTATTAAAACTGAAAATTTTGATGGATTGTTTCTCAAGCTTGTTAAGGTCTTAGAGCTTTCGGGTTTGGAAATTGTAGATGCAAATATATCAACAAGCATGAATAAAAATATAGCTGCAAATACATTTATAACTAAATTTGTTCATCACAATAGACCTCTTACTAATTCAGAGTTAAAAGAGGTATCTTCAAGAATAAAAGAAAATTTTAGTAATTTTTCTTCTTCAAAAAAACAACCCTCAAAAAAGTTTAGAACTTCTAAGGGTTTTAAGAAAACGATTCATATTACCAATATAGAAGACAAAAATAAGAAAAGAAATCTTCTCACTGTTGAGACTTCAGATAGTCCAGGGTTACTTGCAAAGATTGCGAGAGTACTTTATGAAAATGGAACTTCTATATATTCAGCAAGAATAAACACTCTAGGAGATAGGGTTGAAGACACTTTTGAGATTGAAGATATTACAATTTCAACAGTTTCAAACACCAAGATTAATAGAATAAGCAAAGCTCTAAAAGAAGTTATATAAATAAATCTTTGAGCAAACTATAATATATACATGGAAATTAAAGCAGTTGGCATTGGAACTAAATCTTTGGCAGGAGACATATTAGATGTTTTTTATCCTGTAATAGATTTTGGCGGTGAGAAAACTGATATCCAAGAAATTAAAGATATAGATCCTAATAAAGAGTTAATAGAGATTTCATGGAGTCAGAGTGATCTAGATGCACCTATAAATGATGTATGCTCTGCATATCTAAAACTTCATCTCATTTCGAACAAATTTGTTTTACCGAATTCGATAAATCTTGAGGGTTTATTTGGGTGTCTGCCAAATGTTGCATGGACAAATCAAGGCCCGGTATCTCTCGAGGAGATAGATCAAAAAATATTTGATGCGAAATCTAGTAACCAAAAATTTTTTGTAAGGTCTTTAGATAAATTTCCGTGTTTAACAGATTATATTATTCCAAAGAATGTCAGGATTGCTGACGCTTCAAGGGTTAGACTTGGAGCATATTTAGGTTCTGGAACAACAGTCATGCACGAAGGTTTTATTAATTTTAATGCTGGCACGCTTGGTAAAGCAATGATAGAAGGAAGAATATCAGCTGGTGTTGTAGTTGGAGATAATTCAGATCTTGGAGGGGGTTGCAGCACGATGGGAACGCTTTCTGGCGGGAATGACGTTAAGATATCAATCGGAGAAAATTGTTTGTTAGGAGCTAACTCAGGGCTAGGTATACCTCTCGGCAACAACTGTACTGTTGAAGCAGGTTTATATATTACTGGCGGAACTAAAATTGAATTATTTGATGAAAATAATTCCTCTGTTGGCATCAAAAAAGCTTCAGAATTATCTGGATCTTCTAATCTAGTTTTTATTAGGAATTCTTTGAATGGGCAAGTTACTGCAAAGCCTAATAAGTCATCAATACAGTTAAATAATGAGCTGCATTCTAATGATTGAGTTTCTTCAAAACCTTATAAAAATAGAATCTTTATCTCCTAGAGATGAAGGCTGTTTTGACATGATTGAAGACAGACTGAACTCTCTAGCGTTTAAATGCTCAAGAATTAATTATCTTAATGTAGAGAATCTTTATGCTACGTATGGTGATAAAGGAAAGTTGTTTTGTTTCCTTGGTCATACAGACGTTGTGCCAACTGGTCCGGTGGAAAATTGGACCTATCCACCCTTTTCTGGTCACATTGATGGCGATCTTTTATATGGCAGAGGTACTGCTGATATGAAGGGCTCGATTGCAGCTTTTTTAGAATCTTTAGATGAATTCTTTGCAACAAACCCAAAACTAAACTTCAGAATTGCTGTCTTGCTTACTTCAAATGAAGAAGGCGATGCGGCTGATGGGTTTATAGATAAGATTGTTGATGAAATGATTGAGGCAAATGAAAAAATTGATTTGTGTCTTGTTGGTGAACCAACTTCATACATTAAAATTGGAGACAGCGTGAGAATTGGAAGAAGGGGATCTCTTGGAGGCTCTCTCCGAGTTCTTGGCAAACAGGGACATATAGCTTATCCAGAAAATGTTAAAAATCCTATATTTTCAGCTAGCGATCTCATTGTTGAATTAAAAAATACTGTTTGGGACAACGGGAATGCTATTTTTCAACCAACAAGTTTTCAAATATCCAACATACACTCAGGAACAGGCGCTAAGAATGTTGTTCCTGGTGAATTAGATATGCTTTTTAATTTTCGATATTCAACTGAATCTACTCAAGATACCTTAGTGAATGAATTTGAGTCCATTCTAAAAAAACTAAATATAGAATATGAGATTGATTGGAAATTAAGTGGTCTTCCGTATCTAACTGAAGAAAACAACCTAAAAGATGTCGTGGTTGAGTCAGTTAAAAATATTACTGGCTATGAGCCTGATCTTAATGCAAAAGGCGGAACATCAGACGGCAGATTTATTGCAAAAATGGGAACTGAGATTGTGGAATTAGGGCCATTAAATAAAACCATTCATCAAATAGATGAACATGTAAAAATATCAGAATTATTGACCTTAAAGGATATTTATAAAGATATCCTGAAAGGTCTTAACTCTAAACTTTCTTAATACTAAATTAGTTAAGAATCTTTTTTCTTGGCTTTGAATACATAAGCCATACCAATCAATAAAACCGCAATAATTGCATAATACTGAATCATAAATGTAAAGATTGGCTGCACCGAACTTAAACCATCAACAGTTGCATCTCCCCCTAAGAGTCCAGCAAGCACTCCTCCAATTGCAGAGGCAAGAAACCATAAGCCAAACATTTGACCCATATACCTTTTTGGAGAATATTTTGAAAAAGCAGACAATCCAATTGGTGAAAGCGCTAACTCCCCAAATGTCTGAAGTAAATATGTAAGTAACAACCATTTCATACCAACCGGTGCTGAAACCATAGCTAGCTGAACTGCATATACCATTACCATGAAGCTAATAGCCATAAATATTAAACCTATAGCAAACTTGATAGGCAGTGATGGGTCCATATTTATTCTAGCTAAGTGCGCCCAAACTCCAGCAAAAATTGGAGCAAATGTGACCACAAAAACTGGATTAGCAAACTGAAGCCATCCTATTGGGATAATAAAACCGGCAATAGAGAGATCGGTATAATCTCTTGCAAAAATACTTAATGAGCTTGCGGATTGATCAAAGCCTGACCAAAAAGCAGCAGCCCCAATAAATAGAACAAAAAGTAAAAGTAAATTCTTTCTTTCAGTATCTGAAAGGCCAGCAAATAAATATAAATATAAAAAATATAGACCAGCAACAATTGTTAAGAAATAAGCAAAGTTTTCTGCAAATACTCTTGGATCAACAGTAACTAATCCAAATAAACCAAGGCCAATAACAATAAACATTAACACCAAGCTTAACTTTGTCCATTTTATTAAAGTTTGTCTTTTTGAATCTTCCATATCATTTGGATTTTCACCTGCAGCTCCAAGAAGATGCCTGAATTTTATATATTGGAAGACTCCAAATGCCATTCCTATTCCAGCAGCTCCAAAACCATAATGCCAACCAATTTTTTCACCAAGATATGAACATATCAAAAACCCCAGGGTAGAACCTACATTTATTGACATGTAAAAAATGGTGTATCCAGAATCTCTTCGGCTATCATCATCGCCATAAAGATTTCCAACAATAGTTGAAATATTCCCTTTCAATAATCCAGTACCCAGAACAACAAGAATTAATCCTAAAAAGAAAGTTTGTTCTAGGGGGATAGCCAAAGTAAAATGCCCAAGTGCTATTATGATAGCGCCAATGAGAACTGCTTTTTGATGCCCCAGAATATTGTCAGCGATCCAGCCGCCTGGAACCACCATAAAATAGACCATTCCAACATAGATACCATATATCGCATTAGCATTCATGGCAGATAAACCCATGCCTGGATTAAATCCAGTTAAAGAACCTGTCATATAAAGGACAAGAAGTGCTCTCATTCCGTAATAGGACATTCTTTCCCACATTTCGGTTAAAAATAATGTTCTAAGTCCAATTGGATGACCAAAAAATCCTGTATCTTTATTCATAATGATTTATTCTTTTAATTGATTTAAGTACTATACCAAAATGGAAAAAAATTTACATAAAGTATCTCCTATAAAAAGAATAGCGGCGACAATCTATGATTTGTTTTTGCTTTTAGGAGTTTGGTTTACTGTTGGCTCGATAGCCTTATGGGCTAATGGTGGAGAAATACTTAATCCATGGATTGGACTCTCGTTGGTTCTTTTTAGCACTTGGTCTTTCTATAGTTATTTCTGGACTCACGGAAATAAGACTCTTGGAATGGCTGTATGGAAGATAGAAATATATAGCTTGGATGGCAAGAAAGTTACATTAAAACAAACAACCATAAGATTCTTTTTAAATCTTGTTGTTGTTTTTCTAGCCGGGATTCCATTATTACAAATATATTTTTCAAAAGATGGAGAATCCATTAGTGATGCTCTATCTAAAACCAATCTCAGATATATCTAGATTCTTTTGTATAAAAAGATACTAAAAATTAATAAGAAGACTGCCGGCGCAATCACACCAATAACAATTGGATAGCTATAGGATATAAATATGCTAGCTGAAAAATCTTGAATCACCTTGTAGATAAAGCCACCTAAGACAGCAAAAACAATCTTAGATCCTGGAGTGGAATCTCTTAATGATCCAAAAATAAAAGATCCAAAAAAAATAATGATTGCTAAAACTGAAATCGGGAAAAATATTTTTTTATAATAAGATTTTTTAAGGTGAGAGTTAAATAGAATATCTTTCTCTAAAGAGCTTTGCCTCATGACATCTTGATATTCCTTTAGTCTTTTTAAGCTCAAATTATCAATATCATCAAATGGAATCATGGCAACCAAGGGGAAAGAGAAATTCTCAAAATTAGAATCATTTTCATTTAAGTTAAAATTATGTGCTTTCATTGAATCATCAAACAAGACTCCTTCTTTACTAATTTTTGCCGATCCTGCTGTCTTAAAATATGAAGCTTGATTGAGTTTCGTTTTTATAAATCTAACGTTAAAAATATTATCGTCGACAACATTTGTATAACTTAACAACGAATCTTGGTGTTTTATCCATTGAGAACTAGCTGAAATTTTCTGAGAATTCTGTAGGTAAAGATTTTTATCAATTTTTGCATCTAGATGAACTCCTCTAAATACCGCTTCATCTAATATTAGGAAGGATAAAACTAAAACTAATGGTCCTATGGCGCTTATAAGAACTATTTTAATTGGAGATTGACCGCTGGACCTAAGAACATTTAGATTCCCTTCTTGATGTGATATTCCAAGTGAGATCATCACCCCTAATAAGCAAGCTCCTTCAAGGAATTCAATTGCTCTATGTGGCATTGACCAAAAAACATGTTTTAAGGCCAAAAGAAATGTGTAATCGATTGATAGATTTTCAAGCTCAGAAATAAAATTAAATACTAAATCTAATAATGCAAATAATAAAAAAATAAAAAGTGAGATTACGAATGAACGCTTAACAAGATATTTATTAAAAATTTTCATGTTAAGCAACCAACCAAATTAATAGGATGAATATTATTGAGCCTATAAAATATTTTGAAAGTTTAGAATCCCTGATTCCTGAAATGAATGTATTCACGAAATATATCTTGTCTTTAAAAATATATACCAAAGTAAACATTGCAAATATGGCATGAACCCACCACAAGCCAAGATTTGATTCATTGGTATCTGTTATTGACTCTCTTCCCAATATTAATAAACTCAAATAAGATATATATAGCAGCATTCCAGGCAAAATTACCGATAACCTGCCCTGTCTTGGCTTTACTGCAGCCATATAAACTCCTAGAAAGAGAAGAACTATTATGGTAACTGGAATTGATATATTCCATTGATAGCTTGCATTATCTGAGACAAATGAATAATCAAATATTTTCGATAAACTCAAACCAGAGATTTTATTAGTATTACTATCTAATGATAATTTAAAATTACCAAAATTTGAGACGAGTTGAGAGGAATCAGAAAATATACCTCTATAAAGAGATCCTTCAGAAAAAACTAAATCTATACTCTCTCCATTCTCAGAAGTAGTTAACTCTTTAGCTATGACCAGGGTGGATATATCTCCATTAGATGTTAGTAATTTAATCTCATTTAAAAAGCCGTTCTCGACATCTTCGACATAAATAAATCCTCGCCCCTCTTGAAGTGAAAATAATTTTTTTGATTGAAGTGCGTCAATTTGCTCCTCAAAAGAATCTACAGAAAGAATTTCTTGTGATAATGCTTTGGTATATGGAGCAATATACAAACTGAGAGACAGAGTCAAGACAAAATAAATGAATGCTTGTGGAGACAAAAATTTTACTAAGTCAAAGGGTGCAAGACCAACTGAAATAAATCCAAAAATTTCTCTTTCAGAGTAAAGCCGACTAACGGTTACTAAAATACCAAGAAAAAATGATAGAGGTATTAAAAGAGTTATAAAGTCCGGAATCCTTAATGAAACAACACTTATAATGATACTTGGATCTATATAGCCCTCTGCAGCTTGTTCAAAATAACCGACGAGCCTTGAGCCAACAACTAAAAGAAAGAAGATTAACAGGATGCTACAAGAAGATTTGAAAACCTCCATATTCAAATTTTTTAAAAGAATATTTTTTTTATACATGCCTTGAGAACTATGATGCATTACAATAATTATCTTATCAGTAAATACCATAAATAGGAGTCCTTAAATGGCATATAAAGTTTTAAAAAATATCGCATTAAAAGATACATCATCTGCAAGTCTAGTTTCATTAAAGACAGCTATGCTAGTGCTAACAATAAACAAAGATACAAAAAATAATGCATCTTTTAAAGAAATAGATAAAGTTTCTAAAAACTATTTATCTAAAACAATTGTTTCTCATTTAAAAGAAGCTGGAAGCTCTATGCTTCTTCCCAAGATAGATGGTATCAATGCAGAAAATATTCTTTTAGTAAAAGGATTTGATAAAGATGCGCCTATGCATAAATGGTTGAGCATGTATGGCTCTATTTCTCAAAAAGGAAATCAATTAAATGCAAAAGATATATCAGTAATGTGTGGAACAACATATCCGTCTGGCAAAGATGAACTTTGGTTGATTGAAATGGTTGCAAAAACAATAGAATCAAATGCATATATATTTTCAGAAACTAAAAATAAAACAGCAAAAAAACCATCACTGAAAAATTTAACTATTTTAACTAGTGGCCTTTCTGGTGCAAATTTAACTAAAGCAAAACAAGCTGCTAAAAAAGGATATGCTATTGGTGAAGGTGTAAATACTGCTAAGTATCTTGGCGATCTTCCAGCCAATCATTGCACACCAAAAATTATTGAAAGAAAAGTTAAGGCTATGAGCAAAGATTTTCCTAAATTAAAAATTAAGTCGTTCAATGAAAAAGATATGGAAAAACTTGGGATGGGTTCATTCTTAAGTGTTTCTAGAGGAAGTATAGAGCCGGCAAGAATGATGGTTATAGAATATAAAGGTGCTAAGCCTTCAGAAAAACCTATTGCTCTCGTTGGAAAAGGAGTTACTTTTGATACCGGTGGAGTCTCAATAAAGCCAAGTCCTAGTATGGACGAGATGAAATGGGATATGTGTGGCGCTGCAACTGTCTTTGGTGTTATGTCTACCCTTGCTAGACTTAATGCTAACGTAAATGTTGTTGGTGTAATGGCATGTGCTGAGAATATGTGTTCTTCAACAGCAACTAAGCCTGGTGATGTGGTCACTTCAATGTCAGGACAAACTATTGAGATTCTAAATACTGATGCGGAAGGACGATTAATTTTAGCTGACGCACTAACCTACGTTGGTAAATACAAGCCTTCGTATGTTATTGATATGGCTACGCTGACAGGAGCTGTTGTAATTGCTCTTGGAAGGCATGCTAGTGGTGTTATGGCTAATGACCAGCATCTTGCAGACATGATCGTTGGTGCTGGTGAGGAATGTGGCGACAGAGCATGGCAACTGCCTCTTTGGGATGAGCATCAATCATGTACAAAAACTAGGTATGCTGATTTAGCTAATATTGGAGGAGGAAGAGAAGCTGGAACTATTCATGCTGCTGCTTTCCTATCTAAGTTTACTAACGATTATAAATGGGCTCATATCGATATAGCTGCAACTGCATCTCATAGCTCTCCAGTTAAAGCTGGGACAGGAAGACCTGTTCCATTATTAAGTGAGCTACTTTTAAGTAAAAAGCTAAAATAAAAATACTCGGTAAATATGGATAAACAGTATTACCCCACAGAAATAGAAGAAAAATGGGTAAAAATTTGGTCTGAGAGAAAAGTTA
>Ga0257106_1000863_pt1 | contig 16211 bp, 18 predicted proteins | sample LP_taG_3_FD_190177 | JGI IMG/M metagenome (GOLD analysis project Ga0257106, IMG submission 190177) | Marine microbial communities from Northeast Subartic Pacific Ocean, Canada - LP_J_2011_P26_10m | ecosystem: Environmental > Aquatic > Marine > Oceanic | place: Canada: Northeast Subartic Pacific...
TAAGAAAAAAATAATCCCTAAAAAAGTTGATAATATAGAAATAGGTAAAGTTGTATCTGAAACTGGAGATAGTGAAGTTAAAAATACAATGTTCGATGAAGGGTATAAGGGGTATGAAAAGAAAACAGGTTCAAAACCAGCTCCAGGTGGACCAGGTTCGGCATTTAATGAAATAGTTTCTGGTGAATTGGTTCTTATATTAGAAAAATATCCCAATACTACTGAAGAAGAGTTAGCAGATTATTCTCACAAAAGATTTGGAGCTACAACATTAGGTAAGGAACAAAAAGAAACTGCTAGTATTCCAAAAAACCCTGAGTTAGAAAAAAGAAGAAAAGAAGCTGTTGGGAATGGAACAACTAAAAAACCACAATTTCCAGAACAATATAATGAAGTTATGCAGGAAAGAGCATCATACTCTAAATCCAGAGTTTCAGCTCGTTCTGCTATAAAAAAACATAGAATAACTCAACAAAGAATTAAAAATCTTCAATCAAGTGTTGGATTTGGTAAAGAAACAAAAACATCTCCATTCTATGGAGCTGATGCTAGTATATCTGCTCAAGTTGATATGGTAAATAACGCAAACGGAAAAGTTTACTTACCAAATGGAACTGAGGTTGATAAAGATGATTTAAATAAATTTATAAAAGCAGGTGGTGGTGGAATGAATCCATCTGATACTGCAACTTTTGTAACTGATGAAAATGGAAATTTATTAGTACAATTTCATAGTGATAAAACTACAACTCAAGATATTCAAGATAATTCTACATTAGCGAATGAAGAGAGTAACTATAATTCCTACATTGAAAAATCTTCACTAAATGATGAAGATAAAGCTAAAGCTAACGATATCAATAAAGAATATTCTACTAAAATGACCTCTATTGAAGAAAAGTATAATAACCAATCAATTACTATAGCAAGTAACTTATTAGAGTTAGATACAGATAAGATAGCAAAAATCATAAGTAACGATAAGGGAACTTTGGTGAAAAATATGGATTATGCTTTATATGGTGAAACTGCGTGGAAAAAGGGTGACTTTACTCAAATAAATAAAAAATGGGATAATTATTTACCAAAAGGTGTAAAGCCCGAAGATTTAACAAATATCCAAAAAGCAGAAATGATATATAAATTTGCTGATGAAGGTGGTAAGTTAAATGCCCCAATAGTTAAATCAATTAACAAAGTTGCACTACAATATCAAGAAGAAAATCCTACTACGATTGGATTAGATGTAAAGAAACTATTATCTGAACAACGAAGAGAAGTTGTAGAAATGCAAAGAGAAAAAATTCAGGTAATGAATGATTATCAATCTGATGTAGATGGGGTTAATGTTGGATTGGGTACGTTAATGGAAGCAGAAGAAAATATTAGAGGATTTCATTTAAGTATGATGGATTATCCACCTAAAGCATATACAAAGGGGAATCCAAATTCAATAGCTGGTGCTTCTCTTGATGTAAATATGGGTGGAACTATTGTTAATGGTGAAGTTTTAAGAGGATGTTTGGGTGTAGAAAGTACAACTGAATTTAAGCAAAAGTTTCAATTAGTAGAAGAAGAAGCTCTAACATATGATAGTAATGAAAAGGATGAAAATGGAAACCCTACTGGTAATGTAACAGGTAAAAAGGTATTTACATATGTTGTTGATGGTAATAAGGGTAAAAAGGAGTTAGGGTATAAAACTTATAGGAGTAAAGAAGGTGCTGTTGGAAAGACAAGTAACACAATGACTTATTCAACTGAAATGCAGAGTTGTTTCAAATCTAAGAGTGATTCCCCAAGTATTTAATACTTATAGTAGTATAAAACTTTGAAAGAGACTGAATGAAAACTCAATTATTGTGTACTTTTACAAGTAAGGAAAAATTACAAGATACACTTCAACAGATTAGAGAAACATATCATATAGTTTACAACTACATATATGTTCTACAAAATAAATCTGATTTGGATGAATTGTTTGTAACCTATAATATAGATACGGCATATAAGCCAGAGAAGCCATTGGGTGATACTATATTAGTACATAGAAAAAAACAATCTAATACATTGTACACAATTAACGCATTAAACGAACTAATCAAAGAAGAAAATGGTGGAACTTTAGATAAAAGTTTTACTGTTGATTGGGATAAGTTTAAAAACTCCATCATAGTAACTAATGTTGATGGAACAAAGAGGATAAACACAAGAGTTTTTGATATTATAAAATTTTCTTAAAATAATTCACATTTTCCTTGGATATATGAAATCTTTTTCGTATATTTGTGTTAACAAATTAAATAAGTTATATGAAACAGCAAACTGCACAGCAATTCTGCGAAGAGAAATATCCGCAAACCACAAAAGAATTTAAAACGATATTAGATGAGATGTATGTCACCTTTTGTAAAAAGCAAAGGAACTACGGACCAGGTAATATATCAGTAGGTTCAAATTTAGAAACTGAAGATGATAAAAAGATAGCACTAACTGGGTTGTGGTTTAGAAAAAATGATAAAATCCAAAGATTATTACAATTAGTAGTAAAAGGACAACCTGATGAAGTTGGAGAGAATATTCAAGATACATACGAAGATTTAAGTGTGTATGGAATCATATCACAAATAGTTCAAAGAGGAAAGTGGGCAAAGTAATTAATTTAAATATAAGTGAGGATATGATAACTACCTCTGATTTTGATAATACTAAATTCAGAAAACATAAGTTAGTTATGCATGTAGCTGAAACTGATGTGATGAAAGAGTTCGCAAAAGTTGTTACTCAAAATGGAGGAGATATATTAGAAATCGGATTCGGAATGGGTATATCAGCTACAGAAATTCAAACTTATAATATTAAATCACATACGATTATAGAAAAACATCCCGAAATATACGAAAAAGCTTGTGATTGGGCTAAAGATAAACCAAATGTTACTATATTACATGGTGATTGGTTTAATATAACTAAAACATTAGATAAAAAGTTTGATGGTATATTTCACGATACTCATAGGGATGTTAATAAAGAATCATTCCCAATACTATCTACTAAATTAGCAAACGAAAATTGTATTATGACTATGTTTAACTATGGTACTAAAATGAAATTCCCAAATACAGATGTGGTAAAAGTAAAACTTGAAGGAAAGGCAAAGCACTACTTTGATAATGAATACTTTAACATAATTTACAGTCATATGGTGGATGGAAAATGGACCGGAAAAAATACTAAAAAAGATGTAATTTAACCCTAAAAAGTATGCCGTTTTTGGTGGAACGTTATACTTATATATGTAAACACCGCGTGTAGGATAGACACGTAAATAAAACCATTAAAACAATTAATTTTTAAACTTAAAAGGAGTAATTATGGCAATTAACATTGACGCAATCAGAGGTAGACTGAGCAAACTACAAAACACACAAAAGAAGAGTGATTCATTATGGAAACCTACACCAGGTAAAACGCAAGTAAGAATCGTTCCTTACAAATTCGATAAGGATAATCCGTTCATCGAATTGTATTTTCACTACAACATTAACAACAAAACTTATTTATCACCACAATCATTTGGTAGACCAGACCCTATTGTAGAGTTTGCGGATAAACTAAAAAGAATGGGTGATAAGGAAGATTGGAAAGCAGCTAAACAAATGGAGCCGAAGTTAAGAACTTTCGTACCTGTTTTGGTTAGAGGGCAAGAAGGTGAAGGAGTGAAATTTTGGGGATTTGGTAAAACTGTATATCAAGAAATTCTTGGATATATCGCAGACCCAGATTATGGTGATATCACCGACCCAACCAGTGGTAGAGATATTACAATTGAATATCAATCCGCTGAAGAAGCAGGTACTTCGTATCCTGTAACAACTATCAGAGTTAAACCAACTCAAACACCTTTAACTGAAACTGCTGAAAATGTTCAAAAGTTTTTGGAAGGACAAACCGAAATTACTGATTTATATTCAGAGTTATCTTACGATGAATTAAAAGAAGTATTAGAAGGTTGGTTAAATCCAGGCGCAGCAAATGAAAATGCTGGTGAACCTTCAGTAACGGCTCAAACCCTTTCTCAACCAAAGAAAGTAGCAGCCCCAGTAAAAGATGATTTACCATTCGATGTAGATGAAACAAAACCTGCACCATCAAAGAAAACTGATGATGTAGCAGCTGCATTCGATGATTTGTTTAACGGATAAACCCCAATAAATGGCGAAAAAAGAATTAGATTTAGCGGACATCCTAGCGGGTGAGCTTAACAAACAAGCGAAAAATAACAAAGTAGCATTCTTCTTAGATGAGGACGAAGCACCTACAAATGTGCAAGGTTGGGTATCTACAGGATGTGCTATGTTAGATGTAGCAATTTCAAATCGCCCTTATGGTGGTTTTCCTGTTGGTAGAATAGCAGAAATAACTGGATTAGAACAATCGGGTAAATCATTAGTATCGGCTCACCTCCTTGCAGAAACACAAAAGCAAGGTGGTGTAGCAGTTCTTATTGATACAGAAACAGCAGTAAGTAGAGAATTTTTAGAAGCAATCGGTGTTGATGTTTCTAAACTTCTTTATGTATCAGCTGATTCGGTTGAACAAATCTTTGATATGACTGAAACTATCATTGAGAAAGTTAGAGAAACATCTAAAGATAGATTAGTTACTATTGTAGTAGATTCCGTAGCAGCCGCTTCCACAACTAATGAGTTAGCAGCTGATTATAAGAAAGATGGATACGCTACAGATAAGGCAATTATTATATCTAAAGCAATGAGAAAGATTACCAATATGATTGGTAGACAGAAAATCTCATTGGTATTCACTAACCAACTTAGACAAAAGATGAACGCTATGTTCGGAGACCCTTGGACTACTTCAGGTGGAAAAGCAATTGCTTTCCATGCTTCGGTAAGATTAAGGTTGAAGAATATGGGGCAAATCAAAATGAAGGTAAATGGTAAGGATAAGACGGTTGGAATGAAAGTTCGTTGTCAAGTAGTAAAAAACAGAATGGGACCACCATTAAGGGCGGCTGATTTTGAAATCTTCTTTGACAGAGGAATAGATAACTACGGATCGTGGTTAGGAGTAATGAAAGAAAATAACTTAGTAAAACAAGCTGGAGCTTGGTACACTTATATTGATACAGAAACTGGAGAAGAGTTGAAATTTCAATCTAAAGATTTCATCCTTATGATGAAAGATAAAGAAGAAATTAGAGAACAAATCTATAAAAGGATATGTGAATCAACAATTCTACAATATAAGTCAGATACCCTTGATGTTGAAGCAATGGAAAGGAACTCTGATGGTGCTGAAGAAGAAGCATAAAAATAAATTATGAATAAAAAACTATTTGAGATGTTAATGAAAAGTGCTGAAGCTGATAAAGCTAAAGCATTATTATCACTTGAGTTATTAGGAGATAAAGCAGTTGGTATAGGTGACCATTCTACTGGAGATTTCTACAAAAACGCAGAGGAAGCTCTGATTATGTTAGTAGATGCTGATGATAGAATATCATGCTTAACCAAATACTTTAATTCTAATAAAAGTAGTAATGTTATAAACGGATAAATGAAACAACTATACAAAGACATAATGAGTTCGGTTGAAAAACAACATGGACAGAACAATGACAGAAAACTAAACGATAGAGTATTAATTATCGATGGGTTAAACACATTTATCAGATGTTGGTCATCAATACCAACTATGAATGATGATGGTGACCACGTTGGTGGTGTCACTGGTGTTCTAAAATCAATAGGTTACGCAATTAGAAATGTTCAACCAACTCGTGTTGTTGTAGTTTTTGATGGACAAGGAGGTTCACTTTCCCGAAAGAAGATATTCCCTGCATATAAAGCTCAAAGAGATAAGAATAAACTTAGAGTAAATCGCCAATATAAAGATTTGATGAACGATGAAGATGAACGTGCATCAATGAAAAGGCAATTTGTTTGGTTAAATGAAATGCTAGATGTATTACCTTTAACTACAATGATTTACGATGGAGTGGAAGCTGATGATATTATGGCTTATATATCTACGAAACTTTTGAAGGAAGGTGAACAATCCGTTATAATGTCAACTGATAAAGATTTCTTACAATTAGTAGATGATGATACAATCGTATGGTCACCAACTAAGAAGAAGATTTATAATACTGAGTTGGTAAAAGAAGAATTCGGAATAGAATCAAAAAATCTATTACTTTACAGAGTATTAGATGGTGATAAATCAGATAATATACCAGGTGTATATGGATGTGGAATCAAAACAGTAGTTAAAAGGTTTCCTGAATTAACTGAAGATATTAAATTATCGGTAGATGATTTACTGAGTTTATCAGAAACGAAGAATAAAGAGAAAAAGGGTAAGATAAAAATATACAATGATATAATCGAAGCTAAAGACCAGATTTTATTAAACAGACAACTAATGCAATTAGATGATGTTGATATAAGTGGTAATATTAAGATGAATGTATTGGATAGATTTAACGAACCACTTTCTCCGATTTCAAAGTTAGGATTTATGAAAATCCTAAATAAATACAAAGTAATAGGCAACTTCGGAAATATAAACGATTGGCTGCGTGATACTTTTTCAAATATAATTACGAAATAATTTGGTTATATCAAATAAATTTCGTATATTGTACCAATATTAAATTAATAAAAGATAAAAAATGGAAAAATTAAAACTAGATGGTTTTATTAATCGATATAATCTCGGTGGTGAGGTAGAATCGGTAATGGTAAACTCAACTGATAAAAATGTATCAGTAAAAATGATTTCAGATGACAAAACCTTATTAGGTGATGTGACTGTTACAGAAAAAGAATTCCCAACTGGAGATTTCGGTATTTATACTACATCTCAATTAAAGGGATTATTAAGTGTATTAGATTCTTCAATTAAAGTAGAAGAAACAACAGGTGCACTTAAATTTAGTGATAAGGGAACTAAGGTTCAGTATATGTTAGCTGCACCATCAGTAATCCCAGCGGTGCCTGATTTAAAAGCATTACCAGCATTTGATTCCGATTTAACACTGGATGATGAATTTGTTAATAAATTTATTAAATCAAAAGGTGCATTAGCAGATGCTGATACATTTACATTTACTTGTAAGGATAACAAAGGTGAGATTATTTTAGGATATTCTTCAATCAATTCTAATAGAATTAGTATTAATGTTAATTGTGTATGTGATACGGATATCGAACCAATTGCATTTTCAGCTAAATATCTTAAAGCTATCTTAATGGCTAATAAAGGTTCTAATACATCATCATTAAAGATTTCCTCTAAAGGATTAGCACATCTTGCTTTTACAGATGGAGATTATGTTTCTAACTATTACTTAGTAGAGATTAAATAATGAGTTTTTGGGATACCGAACCAGCTAAACCTGAATTTATATTTGATGATGAGAAGCAAAAGCTCATTGAAAATATGGATTATCTTATGAAAATGTCTGTTGAAGAACAAACATTGTATAAGAAATGGGTTGAGCTGCAGGAGGATTCTATGTTTAGAGATAAATCTACCATAGCATCTTATTATGATTGGCAATGGAAACCAACTGATATCAATAATAAGGAACTAACCATTAAAGAAATTAGTGAGTTAGAACCTTGTATTGAAATTGTAGATGATAAAGATAATGCCACAAAGTGGACACATCTTCGTAGAATGATTCATACAATGAGTTGGACAGCTAATCCAGGTAGGAATGTTAAGATATTTATTAAAGATAAAAAAAGTGGAAAAGGTTTAGGATTAGTATCACTTGCTTCGGATGTTACATCTATGGGTGTAAGAGATAAATACATTGGTTGGAATAAAGATAATAAGTTTAAAGAAGGTAAACTTAATTATACAACAATGGCATCCACTATAGTATGTACTCAACCATTGGGATATAATTTCTTAGGAGGTAAACTTACAGCTATGATGTGTACACTACCTGAAGTTAGAGAATTTTGGAAAAAGAAATATGGACAAACTCTAATAGCTGTTGGTACAACTTCACTTTATGGAATACATTCCCAATATAACGGAATCCCACATTATAAAACATTAGGTGAATCAGCTGGTAAGATTTCATTAAAACCAGATGATGAGTTTTATGACCCTTGGCATCAATGGATAAAAGAGAACAGAGCTGAGTGGTATCAGAAAGCTATTACCAATGAAAGAATCCGTAATGGTAAAAATATGGGAGCTGGTAAAGGTGCTAGTGGACCTGTAAGTGGTATCAAACAAAAGATACTAACTCAGATTTTTAAAGAATGTGGTATAAAAGCTACAAGCTATCATCATGGTTTTAAAAGAGGAGTATATCTTGCTATGATGTATGAAAACGGACCTGAATTCCTTCGTTCTGAAATTGAAGAGAGTGATTTAAAGATGAAAAAGAAATTTACTGAAGGTATCGATTACATCAACAATTGGTGGAAAAGACAGGCAATTAAAAGATATTCTAAATTGCATGATAATAATAAAATCAAACCAGACCATCTATTTTATATAGATGCTATTGGTATGACTTGGGAAGAAATGAAAAACAATTATTTAAAAGAAGTAGGAAGATAATGAATGAAAAGGAATTTGTACAATGGTTACGTGGGTTCTTAGAAGGAATCCATCATTACAATATAACACCAGCTCAATTAGATACATTAAGAGATAAGCTAGATGAAGTGAAGCCAAAGAAGGCACTTTACGAATATGGTTTATCTTCTATATCTGATTACTGGACAACAAACAGAACATAATATATGGCATTTTTTGAAGAAACAGAAGAATCAGTAGATAATTCATTATGGGTAGAAAAATATAGACCTATAAGATTAGATGATTATGTAGGTAATGCACACCTTAAAGAAAAGATTGCACAATACATTGAAACTGGGGATGTACCTCATTTACTATTATTTGGTAGAGCAGGTACGGGTAAAACTACATTGGCAAAATTGGTTGTAAAATCAATTGAATGTGATTATATGATTATAAACGCATCTGATGAAAATAATGTAGATACAGTTCGTAATAAAGTTAAAAACTTCGCATCATCGCAAGGTTTTAAGAATTACAAAATAGTAATACTTGATGAGTTTGATTATATGACACCAAACGCACAAGCAATACTTAGGAATCTTATGGAAACGTTTTCAAAACATTGTAGGTTTATTTTGACCTGTAACTATGTTGAGAAAATTATTGAACCTATTCAAAGTAGGTGTCAAACATTCCAAATAATTCCACCAACTAAAAAAGATGTAGCTGTGCAAATGGATAAAATCTTAAAATCTCAAAACGTAGTTTATAAGGTTGAAGATTTAGTTCCAATTATAGATTCAGCATATCCTGATATTAGAAAGGTAATAAATACCTGTCAACTTAATTCATTTAAAGGTGAATTAAAAGTATCTAAAAATGATTTAATGGATGCAGATTTTAAATCAAAAATCATAGAAATTCTAAAATCATCAGATGATACTAGAAACAAATATACTAAAATAAGAAAAACTGTAGCTGATTCAAAGGTGCAGGATTTCACAGAAATGTATTCGTTACTTTATGATAAAGTAGATGAATATGCAAATGGGAGTGTAAGTGGAGTAATTTTAGTATTAGCAGAAGGTCAACACAGAGATGCGTTGGCAGTTGATAAAGAAATTCCATTTATGGCAACAATATTAAATATATTATCAAACACTAAATAAATTATGGCAAAACAATTGAAATTCGATGAATCCGCTAGAGAATCCTTAAAGAATGGATTGGATACATTGGCAAACGCAGTTAAGGTTACATTAGGACCAAAGGGTAGAAATGTTCTACTACAAAAACAACATGGAGCACCGCATATTACAAAAGATGGGGTATCTGTTGCAAGAGAAATCGAATTAGAAGATGTATTCGAAAATATGGGAGCTCAGTTAGTTAAAGAAGTTGCATCCAAAACCGCTGATGAGGCTGGTGATGGTACAACAACAGCTACAGTCCTTGCTCAAGAAATAGCTACATTAGGATTTAAGGCAGTTGCAGATGGGGCAAACCCAATGGAACTTAAAAAGGGAATAGAAGATGCAGTTAAGATGGTAGTTAGGGAATTGGGTAACCAATCCGTTATAATCGGTTCTGATAAAGATAAGATTAAACAAATAGCAACTATATCATCAAACAATGATTCTGTAATCGGTGAACTTATTGCTGGTGCTTTTGAAAAAGTTGGTAAAGATGGTGTTATTACTGTTGAAGAAGGTAATGGTATCGAAACTTATATGGAGTTAGTTGAAGGAATGCAATTTGATAAAGGATATGTATCACCTCACTTCGTAACCAGTCCAGAGAAAATGATGGCTACTTATGATAATCCATACATCTTATTATATGATGGTACGTTATCATCTATGAATGATATTCTTCCTTTATTAGAGGGAGTATCGCAAGAGAGTAGACCACTTATTATTATCGCTGATGATTTAGCAGGAGAAGTTTTAGGAACTTTAGTTGTTAATAAGATGAGAGGTAATCTTCAAGTATGTGGAGTTAAAGCTCCTGGCTTCGGTGATAGAAAGAAAGAAATGATGAACGATATTGCAGTACTAACTGGAGGTCAGTTTGTTTCTCCTGAAGTTGGTATTACATTAGATAACATAACATTAGGTGAGTTAGGTAGTTGTGAAAAGATTACAATAAGTAAAGATACAACCACAATTGTAAATGGAGGTGGAGATTCTGAGGGAATCATTGAAAGAATTACTCATATCAAAACATCTATTGAAAACTCTACATCAGATTATGATAAAGAAAAACTTCAAGAAAGATTAGCTAAACTAAGTGGTGGTGTTGCTAGATTAAACATCGGTGCTGGTTCTGAGGTTGAATTGAAAGAAAAGAAAGATAGAGTAGATGATGCATTACATGCAACTAGAGCAGCAATTGAAGAAGGTATTGTTGAAGGTGGTGGAATTGCATTACTGAAAATACAAAATAGTTTTGGGCTATTTGACAATAGTCAATATCAAAAGGAATCAAAATCATACTTAGAAGGGGTTGATATTATAAAAGCTACATTGGCTTCACCACTCGCACAAATCTTAAACAATTGTGGAGTTGGTTTAAAAGATGATGTTGTAAATTATATTAAAGAAAATGGTGGAGGATATGATGCTAAGAATGAGAAATTCGTAGATATGTTCGAAGCTGGTATAGTTGACCCTAAGAAAGTTACTAGATGTGCTATTGAAAACGCAGCATCTATAGCTGGAATGATTCTAACTACTGAATGTATGGTAGTTAATAAACCTAAAGAAGAAGTAAATGGCTAATTCAATGTTCACTTGGGTTCAAGTAGAAAACTTAAATAGTGGTTCTAAGGAAAAGTTAGAAAAATTATTATCACCTGAAAGTGGTTCGTATCAATTAGATGCATCTACTTTTTCAGAAAGATACTTTGATGGAAACGAACCATCTGAATCATATGATAAGTATTCTTTTAGAATAGATGAATATGGAGCTAAGTGGTGGTATATATCAGATTGTTATGATAATGGTGAAGATGTAGAATTTACTATTGAAAGTGCATGGTCTGTACCACAAAATCTACTTGAAAAACTAAGAGATTGGTTAGTTAAAGAAAATACAGAAGTAATTGTAAGAGGAACTTACGAAGATGAATCATATTCCCCAACAGGCGCATTTATATATGCAAAGGATTATGATGATATCGAAGATACCGATATAGAATTTGATGATATAGACTATGATAAACTTTATGAAGATGATGAATATAGAGATTCATTAGACCAAAAAAGATTTGATTTATCAGATAGTTTATACAAATCATATACAGAAACCCTAAAAGAAAATAAAGATGGCTAAAATTATAGGAATGAATGGTGGAGGTAAAAACACACCACCAAGCGGACCAGCTGGTCCACAACAACCAAAGATAGATTTATCTAAAGCAAAGGAAATGTGTTGTACTCATTGTGGAGGTACGATATTTATACCAGGTCAAAAGTTTTTGACTATTTCAAAAATTATTACTGGTACACCACAAGATGCTATTATTCCTGTTGAGATATGGTTATGTGGAGATTGTGGGGAAGTAAACGAACAACTATTACCTAAAGAATTTCAAACTAAAACAAATGGCTAAATCATTATTTGACCACATAAAGGCAATTACAAATGAACAGAATCCAAAGTATTTTGATACTTTAGAAGAAATGGATTTAAAGACATGGAGTAATTATATGATTCATAGATTTTTATCAATGAATTCTGATTGGATAGATTTAATAGCAGAGTTACAACCATATACTCAAGCCTTACCACCAAAAGCATTGTATTTAGCATACATTGGTATCCTACCAAAAGGTAGACATTATCTAAGATATGTTAAAGGTAAGAAAGACCAAAAGTATGAAGAGTGGTTGTTAGATTTATTAAAGATAGATTATGAATGTTCTAAAAGACAAGCTACAGAGTATTTAGAAATACTTTATGCAACTAGAGAGGGTAGAGAACACATAAAATATATCTGTGAAAAGTATGGAACAGATAAAAAGCAAATAACAAAACTAAAATTAAAGGTATAAACCCTTGTATATATGAAATATATTTCGTATATTGGTATCAATAAAAGTTATAAATGGGAGAACAGGACAATTTATCCAAATTTGGTAATTCATTTCAATCAAAAGTAATATCATCTTTATTAACAGATGAAAAATTTTTAGATAAACTTCAAGAAGTGATATCACCTAAATTTTTTGAATCTGATGCTAATAAATGGATAGTTGATGAAATTATAGATTACCACGAAGAATATAGAAAACCACCATCAATGGATGTTTTCAAACATAAGTTAGCAACGTTGGATAATGCTATTCTAAAAACAACAGTGGTTGAACAACTTAGACATGTTTATACTCAAATTGGGCATGTTGATTTAGATTACATCAAAAAAGAATTTACATCCTTTTGTAGAAATCAAAATCTAAAGGGAGTAATATTACAATCAGTTGATTTACTAAAAGCTGGAAACTTTGATAGAATTAAAGATTTAGTAGATAAAGCTATGAAGGTTGGTACTGAAACTGATTTGGGACATGATTATAAAGATGATTTTATATCTCGTATGGAAGATGTAAAACGTTCAACAGTCCTTTCTGATTGGAAACCTATTAATGATTTAATGGATGGAGGATTAGGACCAGGTGAATTAGGAGTTGTAGTTGCACCATCGGGTGTAGGTAAAACTTGGATTCTAACTGCTTTAGGAGCATCTGCGGTAAGACAAGGGTTAAGTGTTGTTCATTACTCAATGGAGCTATCTGAGCACTATGTAGGAGCACGATACGATACAGTATTCTCACACATACCATCATCTGATATAAAAGAGAAGAGAGATATAGTAGAAGAAAAAATTAGAGGATTAAAAGGAAGGTTAATGATTAAGTACTTTCCACCAAAAGGTGTATCCTCCAAAAAGATTGCACAACATATTGATAAGATGATTGCAGCTGATAATAAACCAGATTTAATTATATGTGATTATGCTGATTTATTATTATCACATTCAAATAAAACTGATTCAACATATGCTGAGCAAGGTGGTGTTTATATAGATTTAAGAGGACTGAGTGGAGAGTATGGAATTCCCATTTGGACAGCATCACAAACGAATCGTTCAGCAATAGATTCAGAAGTTATTGAAGCAGATAAAATATCTGATTCATATGCAAAGGTAATGAACGCAGATTTCATTATGAGTTGGAGTAGAAAAGCTAAAGATAAATTAAACAATACTGCTAGGGCTCACATTATGAAAAACAGGTTCGGACCAGATGGAATTACCTTCCCTTGTAAGATGGATACCAATACAGGTTTTATCGAAGTTTATGATGGACAATCATCGGAAGGAATGTTATCAACAAAGGAATCAGCTAGTGGTGAAAATCAAAGAAAACAATTGTTGCACAAAAAATATGTGGAAAATATGGGCTTTTCGAAGTCTACCACAAATGGGGATAGTATGGGATTTTAAAATACTATCAAAAAAAGTGTATGTATTAGGAGATTTTTCCTGTATATACTATAGTTATATTCACCGAAGATTATTTTCGGTATAATTCAAATTAATAATAAAAGCAAAATTTTATGGCAAATTCACAAGAACTATTCGAACAAATTAAAGAGTTATATACTCAATTCGAAGCAGAGCACAATGGAACAACTAAAGCATCTAAATCAAGAGCTAGAAAAGCAATTGGTGAGGTTAAGAAGCTTGTAACAGATTACAGAAAAGCATCAGTAGACGAAACTAAATAAAAAGTTATAGACAATGAGCAAACTATTTACAGAACGTATTCCGTTCAAACCATTTGAGTACCCAATATATCATACAGAAGGTTGGTTAAAACAAGCACAGGCATTTTGGTTACATACTGAAATCCCCATGTCTGGTGATGTTAAAGACTGGAATGAAAGATTGACTAATGAAGAAAAGCATTTGGTTGGTAATATTCTTTTGGGGTTTGCTCAAACTGAATGTGCGGTATCCGATTATTGGACTAATATGGTTACCGATTGGTTTCCTAAACATGAGATAAAACAAATGGCTATGATGTTTGGTTCGCAAGAAACAATTCATGCTACTGCTTACTCATATTTAAATGAAACTTTAGGGTTGGATGACTTTTCAGCATTTCTGCACGAACCTGCAGTTGCTGAGAAGTTTGAACTCCTTACATCTACCACAGCCGATTGGAAACATGAGGATTTACAAACAAATCCAAAGGCAAGACAAGAAGTTGGTAGAAGTTTAGCAATATTCTCAGCATTCGCTGAAGGAGTATCTCTATATTCATCATTTGCAGTGTTGTATTCATTCCAAATGAGAGATTTATTAAAAGGTATAGGACAACAAATGAAGTGGAGTGTAAGAGATGAATCTCTACATTCTAAGATGGGTTGTCAATTATTCAGACATATGTGTGATGAATACCCTGAATTAAAAGATGAATGTAAAGAATCAATCAATAAAGCAGCTGAACTTATTGTTCAATTGGAAACAAACTTTATTGATATGATATTTGAAAAGGGGAATTTAGAAAATCTTGATAAAGAAGATTTAAAAGAATTTATTAAAGATAGAACAAATCAAAAATTACAAGAGTTAGGTTACAAACCAATTTTTGAATTTGATAAAAAGAAAGCAGAAAACTTAGAATGGTTCTATCACTTAACTGGTGGACTTACTCATACTGATTTCTTCGCTGTTAGACCTACTGATTATAGTAAGGCTAATGAAGGAGAAGATTGGGGAGATTTATTTTAAACAATTAAATAATTAAAAATGGCTAAAAACTACGGCGATGAACATGGTTGGGAGTTGGGAGTTGATTTCCCAGAGTGGGCGAACACCGAAATCTATGTAAAAACCATCTCAAAAGGTTACTTACTTGAAGGTGAAAAACCAAAAGATGCATATTGGAGAGTTTCTACTAAAGTAGCTCAACGATTAAATAAACCACAATTAGCATCAAAATTCTTCGATTACATATGGAAGGGTTGGTTATGCTTAGCAACACCAGTTCTTTCGAATACAGGCACCGATAGGGGATTACCTATATCTTGCTTTGGTATTGATGTTGGTGATTCAATATATGAAATTGGTAACAAAAACTTAGAGTTAATGTTACTCGCAAAACATGGTGGTGGAGTAGGTGTTGGTATTAATATGATTAGACCAGCTGGTTCTAACATTACTGGCAACGGAACATCTGATGGTGTTGTACCATTTGCTAAAATATACGATTCTACAATCTTAGCTACAAATCAAGGTTCAGTAAGAAGAGGAGCAGCATCTGTTAATCTTAATATTGAACATGAAGATTTTGAAGATTGGTTAGAAATCAGAGAACCCAAAGGAGATGTAAATAGACAATCGCTAAATCTACACCAATGTGCGGTAGTAGGTGATAAGTTTATGAGAAAACTTCAAGATGGTGAACCTGATGCTAGAAGAAAGTGGGGTACATTACTTCAAAAGAGAAAAGCAACTGGTGAACCTTATATTATGTACAAAGGTAATGTTAATAAGGCAAATCCAGAAGCATATAAGAAAAACGGATTAAAAGTACATATGACTAACATATGTTCTGAGATTACTTTAC
>Ga0257106_1000864_pt1 | contig 16201 bp, 16 predicted proteins | sample LP_taG_3_FD_190177 | JGI IMG/M metagenome (GOLD analysis project Ga0257106, IMG submission 190177) | Marine microbial communities from Northeast Subartic Pacific Ocean, Canada - LP_J_2011_P26_10m | ecosystem: Environmental > Aquatic > Marine > Oceanic | place: Canada: Northeast Subartic Pacific...
CACGTACGAGAGACGCAGATACGCGGGAAGAGAGGACGAAGACGAAGACGAAGACGAAGAAGAGCGAGAACGGAACGAATTTCGGGAGCAACGGCGAAGAGAGGACGAAGAAAGGGAAGCGCGAGAATTTAGAGACGAGGAGAAGCGAGAGAAAGAGCGACGGTTGGTTGAAGACGTGGCGAGAGAGACGGAAGCGGCGAGGCGAGAGAGGGAAGAGGCGAAGATGGAAACCGTCGAAGCGAGAGAGAAGCTGAAGAGGAAATTCATCGAAGAAAAGATTGCGCAATTGAAGGAGAAGAAACGATTGGAGAAAGAGGAGAAACGGAAAAAGGTGAAGACAACAAGGGAGGCGAAGTAGTTATTAGAGAATTTGTGTAGAGAAGATGCTTTATAGAGTTTTAGTTGCTGTATATTAAGAAAGATTTGATATCTCTCGTGCACGCGCATGCGCTGCTATTATGCTGCTGCTCACATTCATTCGTCATCATCGCTCGAACTCGCCGCGGTGAACGCTTTCGGCGACGCACTCTTCTGCATCTTTTTCAGGCTACTTTTCGGCTTAGTGTTGTTCGTATTACTATCAGAGCTACTCTTTTTCTTCAAAGTCTTCTTCTCTTTCTTCTTCTTCTTCTTCTTCCGTTCCTCGTCCGAGTCGCTCTCAATCTCCACGTCGCTCTCTTCCTCCTCTTCCTCCTCTTCCTCGCTCTCGGACAGGTCCAAACCTTTATAACTCACCTGCGTCCTCGTGTTCCTCCGTCTCCCACCTTGGATAATATTCGACGCGTCGATATCCTCCAGATCTTTTTCCCGTTCGATGTCCTCCTTGACTTTCGCCAACTCTCGCGCCGTCGCGCGAATATCCAACGCGCGTTCCCCGAGCAACCGCTCCAACGCTTCCTCTCGTTCTGTGTTCGTTTTAAACTTCATGAACACGTGCGTCGTTTTCGTAATTCCGGCATCTTTGCACAGTTTTCGAAGTTTCGAGACTTTCGCGTTCGGCGTTTCCGTTTCCGTCTTCGTCCTACGAGTTGGTTGCTTTTCTGACTTCTTTCGCTTCCTTTTTAACAACTTTGCCTCTTCTTCTTCGTCCTCCGAATACTTGTCCTCTTCCGAATCGTCCGAATCATCCTCGTCCTCGATTGTTCCGGATTCAATCACTCTGAGTAGCAGTTTTCCGATCGTCTCTTTCACAGTCGGTTCGTCCAACTGTCTTTTGCTCAAGCGTAAATCCTTTTCGAGAAGTCTCCGGAAGGATTTCTCCCCGAGCTCGTTTTTCTTCTCGATGATGAATTTTGTCCGAGGTTGGATGGCTTGTTTGACCCGTTCTATCAAAAGCGTGTTGTTGTTGTTGTTCTCGCTCATGATGCTTCGTGTTGTTTACGACCTCTTTCGCTTCCTTTTGCGCGCTTGTATCTTCTCGGGAAAAAGTGCCGAAATGTCTGCACTTTCTGCTCTGCTTTGCTCGCGGAAAATAAGGAACACAACCCGTTGTTATTACATCTCGCCGCCTCTTGGGAGAGGAGGAGGAAACGAAGGAGAAGGAAAAGAAGGAAACACTCATCTTGGGATGAACGCAACAACGCTGCTCTCCTTTCCCGAGTTCATCTCGAGATGTGAATTCGTGATGACTTCTGCTTCGACGACCGCAAGAACAACGGTTTCGTCGTTGGATGAGATTGACTTTTCACGCGCGGTGGCGACGCCGAGCGACTTATACGGCGCGTATTTAGGTTTAATGCGTTCAGGTTTATGGTTGGAGTGCACGCCGATATGCGAAATATTTACTGTCGGCGAGCAGGAGGAGGAGGAGGAAGGAGGAAAAGGAAAGCGCAGACGAGAAGAACAACAACAACCGCCTTTATTGTGTTTGATGTGCGAACCGAATCCGAAACCGGAGGAAACGAAGAAGACAAACACAAAGAATAACACAACAACAAGGAATAAGAGGGACGGAAACGTCGGCAACGGCGCGAAGCGAAGAGCGAGAGCGAAGACGAAAGCGTACGCGTTCGCGCTGAACAGAGGCGTCGTCGACGAGACATTTTTAGAGGCGGTGGCGAACGGAGATGGTTTGGAGAGGTTGGCGGATCCTTCTTTGAAAGAAGGGCCGGAGGCGAAGGAGAAGGCGGGTTTGGCAGCTTTGGCGATGGAAGAGGAGAAAGGCACCGCCGCAAAACTGCCTTTGAAAGAAGACGAGAAAGAAAACGAACGAAACCATCGACCAGGACGCGAGGAGGAAAATGTAAAAGAAGAAGGAAAAGAAGAAGAAACCGCACCCTACGAATCCATCATCGTCGTCACCATCGACTCGGACGGCACCACAACGGCAATGCGCGTCTCTCGAGGTTTCGTCGAGCCCGAAGAGCTCCGCCGCAAAGAAGAAAACGACGACGACGAAGAAGAAGAAGAAAACGGCTTCCTCGGCGGAGGAGGAGAAGAAGCGAAGAACCCACCCAAAGGGAAGAAGAAGAATAATAAGACAAAGAAAAGCATCCCCGCCGGCGCTTTAGCCTTTAGCAGTAGCGACGACGACGACGATTTAGACGATGAGTATAGCGAATAGATAGTCGGAGTGTAAAGTTCGATAGGCAACCCAACTAAACCCTACACCCTAACACAAAGACCTCGAAAGACCGCTCATGAGAAATCTCTCCACTTTTAGACAAAACCACAACTCGTTAAAACGCATAGACATAATGGTTGCCGACGACGTCGTCACGAGAGAATACACCATCAACTTGGGCAAAGCGACGCACGGAGTGACTTTTAAGAAGAGAGCTCCGCGCGCGGTGAAAGCGGTACGTGCTCGTTCGGCGTGATTTCCGAATGAATTTGAGCATTTCTACGCGCAAATTTGCTCCTTTGTTTTTCCTTTAGACGCGTAAATTTTTGCGTAAAAACAGACTTGAATCTCGAAAAATGGATCCTGTTGCGACTTGCGAGAGACGCGCGAAACGCGCGAAACGTAAACGCGGTGTATTTATTCGCGCGTTTGTCGCGTATTTGCGCGTGGCGGGCGTTCGTGTTCTTCGGGCGACGCGACCGAGAGAGAGTTGAGGGAAAATTGTGTTCCGGTGCAAGACCCCAAAACACCCTAAACAAAAACTGACGAAACTCCCTTCTTTTCAACACCTCTTGTATTAACCAAACACAGATCAAAACGTTCGCGCAAAAGATGATGAAAACGTCCGACGTCCGCGTGGACGTGAAATTAAACAAAGCCGTTTGGTCCAAAGGCATTCGCAACGTCCCGAAGCGCATTCGCGTCCAAATCTCTCGACGAAGAAACGACAACGAAGACGCCGACGAGGAGATGTACTCGTACGTGACGGTGTGCGAAGACGTCCAGAAAGGGGATTTCAAAGGGTTGGGGACGAAAGTGATCACCGAATAATGTAGAGAGAGAGAGAGAGAGAGAGACTTACCTTTTTAGCCTAGCACCGACTGTTATGCACTCGTCGTATAGCGAATATATATACCATCGCTCGCGTCTTTTCTCGCCTTCACACACCTGCGTTTTACTTCACAAATTCTCACCCCTCCCGACGACGACAAAAACGCGAAAAGAACAAAAACACCTTTGGAAATCACGTCACCCCCTTCCTCGAGATGGCGGTTACGCCAAAAGCGAACCTCAAAACGTCATCATCAGCTTTCGGGTGGTCGTCTTTCTTTCATCATCCTTCTTCCCGGGGAAAGAAGAGAAACAATTTTCGCATTTTCGTCGTCGTTCTGTGCCTCGTCTTTCTCGTCTGCGTCTGCCTCAAAACCACCTCCGTTTCCTTGTATGGGAAGAACATCACGTTCAGAGTGCGAATTCGACGTAAATTCGGCGGCTTTCTCTCTGAAACGACGATTTCGAAGACGAAGAAAAATGTTTTGGACGAGGTGAAGCACTTTGCTTCGTTTCATCAACACACGACGTTTCAGGAGGAGGAGGAGGAAAACCACGGGAACGAAAGAAGAAGAGAGGAAGAAGGCGAACACGAACGAGAAGCGGTGATTGCGCACGATTTACCGCAGTCGACGGTGGACGCGCATTTAGATGAGACGGAGGAGGAGAATAGGAGTAGCGGTAGCGAGACGACGACGACGACGGGCGCGGAACGTAACGAGGATCCGGTCGCGACGATAACCGCGTCGACGGGGAATAAGCCGCATCTCGCCCGAGGATGGCTCGTTTCGAAGCTTCCATTCGATGTGGACCAACCAGGGAGCGAGAGGACGGCTTTGGAGGCGAATTTTAACGGGTCGGTTCCTTTGTTGACGCACCGAGGGATATTTAAGTACGATCCGACGCCGAGAGTGGACAGGATGAACTATTATAGAAGAGTGTACGCGGTGACGCAAGTCGGCATGGCGCAGGATTTGCCGAATTGGAAGAGCGTTGGTGAGGCGGATATGGAGGCGACGGCAACTAGTAAAAGACGGAGGAGGTTGTTGAGACATAGAAATAGCGGGGGGGGCGAAGGCGCGGCGGATGCGGATGTGGAAGCCTTAGCGGCTGAAGCCGAGACGGTGATTGACGAAAGCGACGACGTTGGATTCGGACTTGGTGGTGATAGTAGCGATGAATTGCAGCAGCAACAACAACAGCAACACGTGAAAATTGAAACCGCCGGCGCTGGTTTGGAAGAAGCGTTGCGCTCAAAACCGCCCGGAACACGTGGTTTAACATTTCGCATCACAAAACACCTCTACGATGCGTTACCACCTCGCGATCCGTCGTGGCGGTACAAGACGTGTGCAGTTGTCGGTAACGGAGGAGCTTTACTCACATCGAGACATGGGAAAGATATCGACGCGCACGACGCGGTTTTACGAATGAACAACGCCCCGGTTGGCGGTCGATTTACCGATTACGTCGGCTCGAAGACGACGTTTAACATGATCAATTTTCACTGGGCGCGAGAAATCACGCAAAGAACGCCGGTTGTAGAAACCGACGCGTTCTTAGTCATGTATGAGTCCGTGTTGCACACGTTGAGAAATCAATTGTACCCGAAACTCCTCCGGATGCAAGCGCAAGGACAGCTTCCAGTTGTCCCGGTGTTGACCTCGCCGGATTTCACCGTAAAAGGCTACGGTATTTGGTTGCAGCTGAAAGACGTCCTCGAACAACGACGCGCGGCGGAACGCCGCGAAAAAAATGAAAAGTTGGTCAAGGAAGGTAAAGCAGTCGAGCAGCTGAAACATCCAGGTGCGTACAAGCGCAAACCAATGTCTGGTTTCTTTGCCATGTTGTTCATGCTGAATCTGTGCGACTCGGTGGACATGTACGGGTTCTCGAATTGGCGTCCGAGTCGAAGTAAGATTCCGTACCACTACTTTGATAAAGTCAAAGGGACGACGGCTGTGCACTCGTTTGATTTATCCATGGAAGTGTTTATGGAAATTGCCAAAGCGCACGACGTGAATATGATTGACTCCGAAGGGAAGAGTACGAAACTTAATAAATAGAAATTTTAGCGCTTGAATTCGAACATTTCGTTTATAAAATTCTAGATAATACTACCAGCAGTACAAATTGCATATAGAAATACATCAGACACACATTCTAACGGAACGCGTATTCGCAAATCTTGACGACTATTTCGCCTTCGTCCTCTTGACACGGATTCCGAACTGCTAACAGCGTATCTTTCCTCTTTACGTCTTTCACGCTGCTCTTCTCTCGTATGATTTTGAGAAACTTCTCGTGGTTTTGCGGGAATCGCGACGGCGGATCGGCAAGGAGAAACGTAAACGGCGACGACGTGGCGCCATGTTGCTGTCGTCTCAACAAGGCTTTAAATACGATCGATGCCACGGCTTCGACGGCTTCTTCGCAATACAAACAATCGCACGCGATGACGACGTCGTACGCAAAATCATCCTCCTCTTTGACGAGATACTCATCCAACTTGAACCAATCCATAATCTTCGCCTCGATGCATTCACACTTTCGGCTACTTCTACTACGCCTATCGACTACACCTTCTAACAAACCTACATCCATCTGCGCCAACCCGTCTACGACGCTCGCGTCTTCATCCAGCGCTTTCGTCACCGAGCCAAATCCATTCGCAACCGCACTCGCCGCCGCGCAATAACACGCGAACGGCTCTCTATCCGTCATGGTCACTTTCCTCGCTCCTTCCATCGCACACAAAACACCCGTTAACCCGACGCCGCAACCTAACTCTAACACTCGCTTCCCTCGCACTAACGAGCCGCCGCTCTCGTCCGAAACCAAGTATTCGTTCAACGCGATCCCGCCGTGCCACACATCCGCCCAGTGCGGATCCTCGTCCGGTTTTCCCAAAGCAGAGAATACGTTCGCCACTAGTTCTTCCGACTCTGGGAGGATGATGGACATCTCGATTCCAACATTCTCGTCAACATTCTCGTCGTCGTTGTCATCTGACGTATTTCGTTCTCTTTTGGTTCCCAACTCCCCTCCTGAAAGGCTTTTCTTACTGCCACCACCAAAACCAAACGAAAGTTGCGCTCGAAACAAATCCAGAGGGTAATGGTCCGAACACGTGTGCTCGAGCTTTAAATTCGTCCGTTCGTATCTGCCCGGGGTCGATCGATGGCGCAGATAATCATGATGTTTGTCTTCTTCTCCTCCTCCTCCTTCCGAATTGGAAATGGATAAAAAACGCGGGGAACGCCCCCGAAGCGAGGGAGGAAGACGAGGAGGAAGATGGAAACGAAACGAAGAGGCGGAGGCGGTGGTGGAGAACATCTCCTGTATTCTTTTATTCTTACGAGCTTCTTCGGTAACGATGCATTGTTATATTGATCGTCGTCGTCGTGCTATTCAAGTGTTCGTGTTATGTTGTAAAGAGTTTTTCAATTAAATATTCCTCCTCTTTGGTTGTATCTCTCCGAGACAAAAAGAATCAAGTTTTCACCCGCGTTCTCTCTTTATCTCTCTTTTCTTAGTCTTGCAATCAATGAAGTTCTGCTTCCCACTCCTCGAGTTCCATTTCATCTTGTTCTTGCTGTTGTTGTTGCGCGGCGGCGATCGCGGCGGCGGCTTGTTGTTGTTGCAACATTTGCATGTGTCCTCCCGGGGCGGGACCGCCGCCATTTGCGCCTGGACCGCCTCCTAAACCGCCCCCTGGACCACCGCCCAAGATGTGGTGGAAATGGTGGTGGTGTGGGTGGTGATGATGCGTTGCCGTCGGTTCCGGCGCTTGCGTCGGGCACCCGTTTTCCACGGCGTACTCGTAGACGTCGCGGTGGCCGTGCTTCATGGCCATCTTGCACGTGCGGTAATCCCAGTTGACGCCTTGCGATCGTAAGAAAATCAAGCAATGCAACTGTCCATACTCTGCCGCTTCGCTCATGGTCGTCTCGTTCGCCATGCAACCGTTCGCCATCGCCCATTTCAACATTTCCAAGTGGCCGCTTTGACACGCGCCTCGCGAAGTTCCGATGTTCCACGGACATTCTCTTTGCCTGCACCACTTCAACATCTCAAAGTTCCCTTCCGCGGCCGCCGCGCTCGTCGTGTTGTGATCCCACGGCACCTTCTTCTTCTCTCTCAAAAACTTCAACACTTCCCAGTGTCCGTTCTCCGCCGCCTCCGCGCACGTCTGTTCGTCCATCGGACAATTTTCCTCGAACAAGTAGTTCAACGTCTTCATGTTCCCTTTACTCGCCGCTTCCCACGACGTCGTCGCGTCCCACCTGCATTGTTTTTCCTCTCTCGCCCATTTCAGCAACTCCAAATCGTTAATCTCGCACACTAAGGAGCAAAACTCCTCCTCTTCTCGCGTCCATCGCTGCCACGCCCACTCGAGCGTTTCTTTCGACGAGAACTCCCCCACTGTAATATTAAAGAATAACGATGAAGTCAAAGAAGAAGATGATAATATGCGGTGAGTTAAAAATCGAACAACAAAACAACAACAAACGAGATCTGATGATGTTTAGAAGAGAAAGGGACGAGATGAGATGAAAATGTCATCCGAAGCGTTTTCGTGAATTCGCTTCGATCTTGCAGTAACGCATTCTTACCATTAAACTTCCCGGGAACTGTCGCGACGTTTTTGCTCCTCTTCATCGCCTCTCTGCTTTCGCTGTTCGCTTGGTTCAAGAACTTCAAGTCCGCGCCGTTCAGTTTACACACGATGTGCGTTTGGAATATGTCGTCGTGGTCGGTGATGAGTTGCCAGAGTATGTTTTGTTCGTTCAAGCAGACGAAACAAAACCCGCGATTTTCCAACTCCGCCGGGGAGAGTTGGTGTAACGTGTCTCGAATGTGATTGTACTCTCGAGGGTTGAGTTGCTGGCGACCGCAAAACGTGCACGCGTTTAACGGGTTTTCGGAGGATGGTTCCGAGTACATCTTTTTCTCTTCTTTTCGTCGCCTCTCTTCTCTTCTTTCTGGAGAAAGAGCGCGCGCGCGCGACCGCACAACAGAGAGTGACGAATGGAAACTTGAGCCGTTTTTCTCTAGAGTTGCTTAGGGTTTTACATGCAACCCTAAACTACTCAAGGTCGAACTCTCGGGAAGAAATTTTCTTTCACTTACTGCAGAGAAATGCTACGTCATTTGCTCGACCGCGAGGAGTTTAAGAAGAAGAACAATCATCATGTGCGGGCGAGTCAACGCTCAGGTCTCCCTCGATGACGTCCAAAAACTCTTTTCTGTAAAAGAAGATAAAGACGAGGAGGAGGAGGAGGAGGAGGAAAAGGATGTCAAAATCATCAAGTGGAATCTGAAGGAAGGTGTGCACTCTCAGTTGTTGCAAAACTGCGCGCCGTCGGAAACAGTCGCGACGCTCGTCGCGGAAGACGAGGTGTGGACGACGCGATTCGGATTGATTCCATCGCACAAGAAATCTACGTACGATAGGAAGAGAGATCATTACGTGGCGTTTAACTGTCGCTCGGAAACGGTTTTAGAAAGACAGATGTTCAACAGGTGCTTAGAGGCGAACGCGAAAGTGAAAGGGAGAGGAAGGGCGGTGGTTTTGATTCGCGGCTTTTACGAATGGAAGAAGGACAAAATGGGGAAACAACCGTATTACGTGTCGAGAAAAGATGGGGAATTACTGTGCGTGTGCGCGGTTATGGACACGTACAAAGGAGACGATTATTGCGACGGCGGCGAGATATTAAGGACGACGAGTTTGTTAACGAGAGACTCGAAAGGGACGAGGTTGAGTTGGTTGCACGACCGGATGCCGGTGATGTTGAAAAAAGAAGCGGTGAAGACGTGGCTGACGGATAACACAAAACGTATCTCGGCGTTTTTGGTAGACGATGAAACTACTACCCATCAAGGAGGAGGAGGCGTCATCGAGAAAGGCGAAGATTTGCAATGGTACCCGGTGACTCCGGAGATGGGAAAAATCGAATTTCAAGGAGACGCGTGCGTAAAAGAAGTCGTCGCGGTGGCGAAGAAGAACACGCAGGATATCAAGAGCATGTTCGCGAAGGCGGTGGCGAAGCAAAGCGCGGAGAAGTTGAGCCGAGTCAAGATCGATAATGCATTCGCCGAAACCGCGAACTGCGATAAAGAAGACGAACCACCCGCGAAGAAGAAGCTGAAGTTGTAAAAAGAAGATAAATATTAGTTTATAGATAGATGATTCATTTCATGTTGTAAAACAAAACACATTCATTGCCGCTATACGAATTTAGAGCCCTAAAAATCCTACACACTACTTCTTCTAATCTTTCGAAGGTACTTTCCCGTCCAGAGCCTTCAAACTTTCGATTTCCTCGTCATCTAACTCGAACGAATCTAACCTCAACAAACTATCTTCCATGTGCTTCCGATCTCGACTTCGCGGGATGATTGTTTGATGCAACACGTTCTTGGCGTAATTAAGGACGACCATAGCGGGCGAGACGTTATATCTCGCAGCAATCGTTTTCACGACGTCGTTATTCAACACCGGATTGGTTTTATACTGCCACCACTGACCGCCTAAAGAGGAATACGCTTCGAATCGCCACCCGTATTTCGCGCACACGTCCATCGTCCTCTGATCTTGCGCGAAGACGTCAGAACGCATTTGCACCACCAACGGTTGCACGTTTGCAAACGCGTGCAATTCTTCCAAAGCGTTCGCGTTGAAATTCGAGACGCCAATAAACCGCGCGACTTTAAACTCCACGACTAACCGTTCGAGCTCTCTGTACGCCTCTTTCCACGTCCCCGGAACGACTTCCCCTCGCGAACACAAATTCCCCCAACACTCGCTGTAATGCAACAAAACTAAATCTACGTATGTCGTTCTTAAGTTTGTTAACGAAGTTTCAATCACATCCATCCCTTTCCTGCCTAAATGTCTCGGATGGATCTTCGTCGTCACGAACACGTCTTTTCTCTCCACCTTGCTCTCCTCCATGGCTATTCCAACTAAATCTTCCCGGTACCACTCCGGCGCTTGCGCCGTGTCTATCATTCTGTACCCAACTGCTAAGGCTTTTTTGACGCTCTCTTTCGTCTCAAGACCTAACCCAGCCGTGCCGAATCCAATCAAAGGCATCGTCATCATCATCGATTCATCTTCGGTTTTGTTCTCGTTGGTTTCATCAGTTTTTGAATTTTTCAATTCGGTTTTCCCTTTTGCCGTCGGCGGAGAGGATTCAATCTGCGTCAGCACGTCGAAAACCCGGTAGTTTGCGTAGAGTATGACGAGTACGAGCGATAGGAGAGGAATAAACCGTCGTTTTTGTTGTCCTCGTCGTCGTCCTCGATGGCTTTTGGTGTTGAGTATCAGTTGAGCCATAAAAGGTCTGTTTGTTCTGAGGAGAAAAGAACATGTCGTAACATGTCGTATTGTATGGTATGGTACTGTAGTATTATAAATGTATTAAAACGGCAACTTCGGCAAGCTGACGGACGGTAAGCTTATGGACGGTAAGCTGACGGACGGTAAGCTGAAGCCTCCGGATTCCTCCGCTTCGGCGGGCGCTTCGGCGGCGGGCGGCGGCGGCGGAGTCGTCGCCGCCGGTTCAGACGGCGCCGGAGCCGCCGGTTCAGCCTCTTTCACGACCTCGTACGTGTTGCTCGCATCCGCGCCTCCACCTCTCACCCCTGCGCCTGAATTGCTGGCATCAAAAAACGCCGCCGATTGTAACTCCTTCTTCGGCGCTTCCGACTCTTCTTGCGATATCGCTTGTTGTTTCGCGGCTTGCCCTTCCGCTTTCGCTCTCGCGGCAGCCAAAATGGCAGCTTTCTTCGCGTTCTTCACCGCGGTCGGGTCTGGTTTCTCTTCTTTTTTATCACCCCCGAACGCGAAAGACGGCAACGCGTAGAACACGGCGGACGTTGCCAAAAGGACGGCGTCTCTTCTTCTCGTCGTCGGTGGTTTCGATGCCTCCTCGTCGTTGGTTTCCAGAACAAGAGTGCTGACGGGGACGCAAAAATGTCTTTTTATCTGCTTCCTTTTATGTATATGATTCTGTTGTTTCGCGTTGCAAAAACTCGCGGGAGCCTTCAAAAGGGAGAACGACGACGACTGCGTCATCGTCATCGCGGAAGAAGCGGAGAACATTTTGATTTTGCGCGGTGTAGCGTTCAATCCTAAGGAAATGAAGAGATGAAGAGAGGAGAGAACGACTTACTTGTAGGGTTTAGTATACCCTAAACACGTACGGGGGCTCGATTTACGCGTGTATTATATCTTTATATATCGGTTTTATATATTACATAGTTCGTTTTCTCTTTCGCTGCTGCTTAACAAGGTGCGTATGCTGCGTTCTTACTTCGTTTTTCTATGGATAGGCGCAAAACTTTGCCCTTTTGCGGCGTTCTCTTTGCCGCGGGCGCTTTGCGTAATGCGGTTCGCGCTCTGCTGGTTTGCTTCCTCTCTCTCTCGCTCGCTCGCTCTTTACATATTAGTACTCTTATTAGTCTTATTCTTTGGCTTCGGAAACGACGCTTTTAAAGGATTCGTTGATTCGCTTCCCGTCTTCGGTGATCACGCACTGCGGCGATTCTATTTGACTTGGAATGTGTAATCCGGCTTTGATTCCTAACTCGGTTTCGTCTTGGGAAACGACTAAATAGTCATCCTTGGAAGATCCGACGGAGAGATGGATCGGGACGTCGCACTGCTCGGCGTTGGAAAATCCAGCCGCTAAACACTCCATTTCGCGTCGTTTATCCGCTCTGTCGTTGGCTAAACAGACTTTGTCGAGTTCTGCGATACCGCCCGGGTGTTTACTCAATTCGTCTTCGCCTAAAAATAACCCCCACGGCGCGCCTTGGAACTGTTCGGTGTGGTGGATGGTGTGCGCCGCGGCGACCCTTCGCAACCACGGAAGTTTTCCCAACGGCCCGGTCGGAAATCGTTTGTGAACCATCCCATCGTGAACGTACATGTACGCGATACCGAATAAGGTGATGCCAAGACCGGCGCCAAAACATAACCCTCCGTACACCCCCGGCGTGAAAAACCCGTACGAGCACAACACAAACGCCGGCACGCCGTTGGCCACCGCGAAGATATCGTTCGCCTCGAACGCGCCTTCTCTCGGTAAATGGTGCGACTCGTGCAACAACCAAATCTTTTTGTTCCAATCTTTCCTGTATTTCATCGGCATGGACCACCAAACGTCGTGCCACAAGTATTTATGCGCGAATCGAGCGTAAAACTCCATCCCGACCGCCGCTCCGGCGATCAGCGCCAACTGCGCGAATAACTCCGCCGTCGGAAAAACGCTCACCCCACCGACGTCGTCCATCAAGTTATACGACCTCAACAATCGAAAATACGTCGCCGTAATTGCAATCGAGGTTACTCCGCAGCTGGAAATCAAAGCCGCCCACTCGTAATCTTTCGAATTTTTCTCGCGTTCTGATTTCGTCAAGCGTTTTACAGCTTTCACTACTTGCAAAGGCTTTTCGGCGTTGATGTTGTCTCCGTTGTTTTGTTGTCGCTGTTGCTCGGGTTCCAGAACTGCGTTTAAACGAGTTGTTTTTGTCGCCGCTTTAGTAGTAAAGGGAGGAGGAGTGTCTTTTCTGGAGGCAAAGACGGTGAAGACTTTCATCGGATTAGTCGTCGACGTCGCTTTACCTCGAGGCAATGGAAATGATTTCGACGACGACGATGCGGTGACTCGATTACTCCTCGAAGAGACAGAAGAAGACGCCATCAAGCATCCTCCTCCTCCTTTACTGCTAAACGAACCAATCAAAGTCGTCGAGGATGACCCGGAAAGAAGCGGCGACATCATCATCTTTTTTTATTATATAACTCCTCTCTCTCGTTTGATGGATAAGTTCGTCCGTCACACGGAAAGAAAAAAGCGTCAATCTCTTTAACTCTCTCTGTAACTCTCACAAAACACGCAACAACACACCGTCTCTCTTTAACTCTCTCTACTGTGTGTATTATGTGTGTGCGCGCAAACGTATCCCTCTCTGAGTCTCTCGTCTCTCGTCTCTCGCGTCTCTCTCTCGTCTCTCCCTCTCTAATGGAACAAACAAATGTGAGTTGTGGTGAGGAGGAAGTTGCTTGGCGGCTTTCTGGCCACGAGTTTTCATCGCATTTTAGTTTAAGGTTTGCAACCCTAATGCATGTAAGGAAAAGGAAAAGCATTTCTCTCTGATTCCCCGCCAAAACTCTCGCTAAACTCGCTCTCTGAACGCGCGTGGTGGAAGTCTCGTCGAAATATAACACACAGTATATATAATACACGCGTAAGTGTGTGTGTTTAGTGTGTTCTTTTCTGTATATTAAAAGGAGAGAGCGTATTATAGAGTGTGTTGTGATTGCATCTCTCTTTTGTTCTCTGTGTGTTCCCTAACGGGAAACTTCTTGTGAAAAGATGGTGAGCGGGAATACCTTTGGAAGCACTACAGAAGAAGAAGAAGAAGAACAACCGATCGCGTGCACAGAAGAAGCAGAGTCTGCACCGTTAGTCTGCAAACCTCCCGAGCTGGACGCGAAATACATCTCAGAATCCACGGAAAAAACGTTACTTCGAGCGGATTATAAATTCCATACCTCTGAAGGCACGTTTACGGTCCGAGCGTATCGAGCGCTCGCGCCGCGCGCGTTCGACCGGTTTCGAGGTTTAGTCAACGAACACTTTTACCGGAAGAGTTTAGTGTATAGGAGTTTAACTGGGTACGGGGTACAATTCGGGATCGCGGCGGAACCGAGTTTGGCGCAAGTGTACGATCCGGATCGAAACGAGACGAGCGGGTGCGTCCTCGCGGACGAGTCCGAGAAGACGTTGGAAACGACGACAAGTAATAAGAGAGGATGGGTCGCGTTCGGGACGAGTTTAGGACATAGCAGTAGTAGTAGTAATACTAGTAGTGGTGATGAAATGTACCACGATAGGACGTCGGAAATTTTCGTCAATATGAGAGACAACAGCGAAGACTTGGATAAAAAGTGCGTGCCGTTCGCGGAAGTCACGGAAGGGTTGGATATCGTGGAGAAGTTGTATTCCGGGTACGGAGAGATGAAAGATGCGACCATGTGCAACGAGACGCAAAGTCTAGGATTTAAGTGCGACGGGCCGCGACGAGGCGAGTTATATTATGAGGGGTACGCGTCTGTAAAGGAAAAATTCCCCAACTTGGACGCGATTTTATACGCCGAGGAAATCGCGGTGCAAGAGAAAGGGTCGTTGATCGACGCCAGAGACGGAGGAGGCGGGTTTTTCTATTTCATTCTCTCGTGCACCGTGTTAGGTTTTTTGGCATGCTTCTTTCGCATGCACGTGGTCAATCGCCGAAGGAAAACCGTCGCCCGAAGAGCAAGCAAATACACGGCGTACGTCTCCTCCGAGCAAGACGATTTGAGTCAGTTGCATCAATCGTTGAGAGAACAGTTCGCGGCGGCGAACGAAGGCGTCAGCGTAGACATAAAAGTTGAAAGTGAAAAGTTGAAATCGCGAGTGATTGAACAAATGATCGAGCGACGACAGGCGAGAGGCGCGGCGGCAAATCCGTTCGTGAGCAGCGGCAGTTTAGAGCTCGAAGACGGAGCGGAAGAGAGAGTTCACCTCGACGACGACGAGGATCGCGATCGCGATAGCAACAACAATAACAACGACGACATGATGAACACCATTAGATTTTAATAACGAACTAAATAATACATTTTCTTTGCTACCTACCCTCTATTTTTGAGCTTCTTCTTCTTCTCCTCCTTCTCCTACTTCTTCTTCCTCCTCTTTTTCCGGCAACGCTAACTTCAACCCGTCGTCTCCCATCCCTCTTTTATCTAACCCCTCTTCTCCACCCTCAAAGTCGTCGACTAATTTCCACACCGTCTTGTGCGTCCCGGTAATCTTCTCCTCCGTCATGCGTTGCCTCCCTTTCCAGGTTAAAATCCCGTACGCCCAATGGCCCGTGCGACCGTTCGCTTTTGGTAGTATTTTCGTCAACGTCCAAAACGTCGGTCCTGGGAATACTTTTGCTTTGTTGCTCTCTTCTTGTTCTTGTTGTTGCCAGTAGATTTTGGTAAACCTTTGCCCGACGCCGTATTCAGGCATCGTTTTCGCGAGTTCATAGACTGTTTTAAGAAGACATGCAGGTCAGAGTGATGATTAAGAAGAGAATAAAGAAACGTACGATTGGTATTCCGTCGCACAGTGGTGGCTTGAATTTCCCGAGAGATGAGTTGCGCTGCTTTGGTTTTTAAGGAGGACATTTTTTTACCCGCGCGACGAAGACGAAACGGGGTTATATACGTCGTGCAAGCCCTGAGATGTGTGGACTGCGAGCGAGGCGTCGCGCAACAATGGCGTTTTTAAAGAGGTATCGCGCGAAAGAAGGTTGTGTGATGGCGACTGAAACCCTACACTTTTTTCTTCAAAACGTCTTTTTTTTCTCTCTCACATGTGACACAAAAAATATCAGATCAAAAACGATTAAAGAGAGAATGATGCGCTCTTGTTCTTCTTCTTCTGGAGTGACGACGAGAGCGCGGAAAAGGCGGATCGGGGAGAGAGATGTGTGGGATATGATCGTGAAGAACGACGATATTTGTTTCCAACATATTCTTCCGTGATTGAATTCGAATGACGTGAAATTCTTATACGGGTGAATAGTGAAACGAGAGCGTTGGTGAAGAGATCATCTCGCGCGGGTGATTTGAAGAAGAGGTTTAAGTTCGAAGAGATGTCGTCGATATCGACTTTGGAGTTTGGGTGGGAGAATAAATCGTTGTGGTCGGGAGGCTGGAGCGTAACAGATTTCTGCTATCGAGTTGCTCGAACGAATAAA
>Ga0257106_1000865_pt1 | contig 16197 bp, 9 predicted proteins | sample LP_taG_3_FD_190177 | JGI IMG/M metagenome (GOLD analysis project Ga0257106, IMG submission 190177) | Marine microbial communities from Northeast Subartic Pacific Ocean, Canada - LP_J_2011_P26_10m | ecosystem: Environmental > Aquatic > Marine > Oceanic | place: Canada: Northeast Subartic Pacific...
GCATTGCATTGAACAATACTGCGAGCGACTCGTAAACGTTCTGATGTGAAATACTTTGAGCACGAGGACGATATCTCGTTAGGCACAGTACTCTTCTCTTCGTAATCGGATGAAACATTCTCCAAACTGGACTGCGGCGTGATGTTGCCGCATCCCTCGTCGCCGAGGAGACATACCTTCTTCGGTTTCAATAAATTCTTCACTAACGGTATATAATCGTACGCTTTTAACTCCGAAAGGTAATCTCTCCATCGCACAACTTTGTCTTCGTTTTTCTCATCGAATTCAATGAAAGATATCCCAGGGGCATTCCTCACGTTCCCGTTCGCCATTGTTGCGTTCATCTCGAACGTCGCGATGTATTCGCTTTCATCGCAAAACTCCTCCAAGATTTTGACAGCCCAAGATTTAGTGAAGGATGGCGAGAGTATGTTACGGAACACTTTTATAACATCGCTTTTTCCATTCGCGATGACGTTTCCGTCGGAGTAAGAGATATCTTCTGCAAAGCAATCGAACGACGCTTCTTTTCCTTCCCCGTGTGGAGGACATCCCACGGATAACACGCTTCTCGCTCTCTCGAGTCTGTTTTCCGAGAAGAGTTTTTCGCAGCTTTCCGATGGCGACGAAGGGAAAGTAACTTCGATTTGAGTCTGAAAAGCGGGTTGCGCGAATGCCAAAGAGGCAGCGAAAAAGAGTATCGCGTGTGAGAGCGTGAGAATCGAGCGCATCTTGGTGTTGTTCGTTGTGAGGAGTTCTCCGGGGACACGAAGCTTATCTTCTGGGAAGTAAAAAATACACGAAAATATTTAAAAAGAAAACTTCTCGCATCCCATCCCCCCCTCGGTAGTTAAACATTCGACGTACCCTTTCACAATTCTGCCGAGCAAACGTCCAATTTGCGCGTCTTTTTCATAAACTTTTAGATCCAGACAACTTTAAGACAACTTTAAGACAAGTTGAACTACATATGTATATCGAATGATATTTACGCTACTATTTTACATCGTCCGCTTCCTCTACTGCCGCTACCGCTACTACTTCTTTCTTCCTCGAAGACCTCGCGAAGATATCCACTTCGACTTTTTCTCCGTCCTCGGATACCTTGATTGCCACCGCCACAGGCTGACCGCCTTTGACCTTCAACTTCTTCGTCCCATCGCCGCCGCCTTTATTCTTATTCTTCTTCTTCGGCACGTTCCCGTTCTGTCTCGCTATGGCATCGTCCACCCCGAACCGTAAAATGTCCACCACCGCCGCCGCGGCTTTTTCCACCGCTTTGTCAATCTCCCCTCTCTCTTCCTCTCGAAACTTCGACAACACGTGTTCGTACACTTGCACGCTCTCGTTTTCCGGTCTACCAATCCCTACTCTCACTCTAGGAAACGCATTCTTCACTCTCGGAATATCCAATATATCTCTAATCCCGTTGTGTCCACCGTGAGATCCGGACTTCTTAATCCGAATCTGACCAACCTTCGTGTCCAAGTCGTCGTAGACGACGAGGACGTTCTCAATCGGCACGCGGTATTTCCGCATGATCTTCCTCACCGCGGTTCCAGAGACGTTCATGAACGTTTGCGGTTTCGCGAGGACGATTTTGCGCGACACTCGCGTCCACGACGACGGCGATTTAGACTCGTCATCGTCTCCTTCGTTTTCTTCTTCTTCGTTCACGATATACTCGGCTAAAACGACGTCGGATATCTCGCTGTTCACGGACGAGTTGTTTTGCAACCGCAAAGAAGAAGAAGACAGAGAAGAAGAAGAACAGCTTTTCTCCAACAACTTGCTTCCGCCATTCTTGCTCAAATAATCAATCACTTCAAAACCGACGTTGTGTCTCGTCCCTACGAAACGTTTCCCCGGGTTTCCTAACCCGACGATCGCGTAGTTAGTATTAGTATTATTACTACTACTACTGCTCTGACTTCTCCTCGCATTGCTCGCATTCAAAACACCTAAAAACCGCATCGGATGTGCAAAGATGTTGTTCCAGACAAACTTCCCAACCGGCGCAGTTCTCGCGACCCCTTTGAACGCTAAATTGATCGCTGATTTTATCGCTCTTTTCATTTATATCCAATTGTTGAGTTGTTTTAGTGTGTGAATAGTATCACGCGTGCCTTTTACGAATGATTGCGCGCGTGAAAGCGTTTGGTAGTCTTCTCTCTTGCATCGTAGGGGAAACGTTTTGTGAGGATTCGAAACTCATCAGCTCTCCATTAAACACACGCGCGAAGAGTTTGTTGTGAGAAGACAAAGAAGACAAAGAAAGAACGTCGTCGTCATCATCTCGAGTAAGAGAGTAAGAGAGAGAGAGAGAAACTGAACGTAATATCATCGTTAAAACAAAACGTCGTCGAACATGGACATTCCGCTCAAACAACAATCAACCGGCCCCGGGGAAAATGCGAACAAGAAAGCGCAAAAGGAAGCGCAAAAGATCAAAGAGATGCACGACGCGCAGTTACGTCTCGCGATCGCCGCGAGAGAGAGACAGAAAGAGCGCCAGGCGAAATTACTCGCGGAATTGGAAAAAGGAGGCGCGAACGGGGACGACGCGCACGCGGTGTCGAGAGAGATGCTGGAGAAGATGATTAAAGAGTGCGCGCCAGGGGAAACCTTCGACGAGGACGTGAAAACGGCGTTGTTACAGTTGGCGGACGATTTCGTCGAGGAAGTGGCGATGCAGTCGCACAAATTGGCGAAATTAAGAAACGCGGATGTTATCGACGTGAAAGACGTCGCGTTGCACTTAGAGCGCGAGTGGGACATTGTCGTCCCCGGGACGTCGGGAGAGGAGTTGAAACCGTACAAGAGACCGCAGAAACCCGGGACGCAAACGCAGCGAGAGGCAAAGGTGAGGAAATCGATGGCGAGAGCGGTGGAGGCAAAGATTTTGCTCGAAAGGGAAAGGAGGAGAGAGGAGAGACGGATGGCAAAGTTGCAGCGACAGGCGCAAGCCGGAGCGAACGGGCAGAAGGAGGAGGAGAGCGAGAGCGATGATTCGAGCAGCGACGAAGACTAACCGCTCGTTTTGTTTGTAAATATAATAGTAGTACACGTCCCTAGATCACACAAACGATGAATATATATGTCTACGATGATACGGTTGTTGCGATTGTTACATTCTATTTCTTCTAGTTAAACCTCGTCTTCGTTCAAAAGCATATTCGGAATGGTATTTTCAATCGGAAACTTCCTCCCACTCTCCGGACATTCCAAATGCCCTTCCACCACGGTCACTTCCAACAACGCGTGGTGCACTTTCCTCAAAAACATCTCGTATTGCTCTTCCTCGCTTCCAAACTCACCGCGCGAGGGAATCTCCTCCGGTAAATCCTCGCTCGCGTTCACCTCTTTGCACGCTTTCAAAAACGCCCGCCAATCCAACTTCCCGAGCATGTGCACGATGAAATTCCCGTTAAATTCACTCTCGTTTGTCTCTATTTTTGTCGCGTGAATGGTGAGCGGGTACCCGTTTACCACGCCTTTTACGTTGCACGCGAGCATGTTGTGCGCCAGCAGTCGCATTTTAGATATATATATGTATACACACCTCTATAACACACCTCGTATCTTTGTGGTTTTAACAAGTCGTTTGGTGACTTTTTGTTCGTGAAAAAACGCCAAAACTTTGAGACATCATCACACGCTTTGAACAAGAAGATAAAGATAAAGATAAAGATAAAGAGGGAAAGACATTTGGAGAAGAAGAGAGAGAACAGAGCGAACTAGCGTTTTGGTGTTGTTGCTCTTTGGTTTTGTTCTTCTTCGCGCGTGGTAACGAGAGTTTAGGCGATAAAAAACATCATCACATTCATCGGCTCCCCCTCATCTCGACATTTATAAAAGCCATCAAAGAAGGGAAACGATGATGACGAGGTTGGCGGGAGACGAGGCGCCGGGTGATGGTAATGGTGGTGGTGGTGATAATAATGATGATGATAGAATCAACGACGAGGAACGCAACCACCCGATGAACAATGACAACAACAACAACAACCCTTCGTTGCTCGGTGGGAATAAGCCCTCGTTGAAGAAGAAGAAGGAGTTGCTGAGCGAGATTGAAAATCTGGAACGCTCGTTTTCTTGGCCGAGAGAAAACGACCGGTGCGCTTTGGTACCGAAGCAATGGTACGACCAGTGCCTCTCGCATTTGAAGGAAGAGAACGGAGCGTCCTCGCCCGGGCCGATGGATAACTCGTGTCTTTTGGATGACGTCGACGACGACGCGAGAGGAGGAGGAGGAGGAGGAGAAATAGAAGAAGAAGAGGAAGGAAAGAACGTGTTTGGACAGTTGACGCCGAAACTGAAACAAAACTTGAAAGAAAATGTGGACTACGCGGTGGTCAGAGAAGAAACGGCGGAGATGTTGACGAATTGGTTCGGGATGGTGCGTAATTTGACGACGACGACGCACGTGTTGAGGAGGTGCGTCGGGGAGAGAGAGAGTGGGTTTGTTGAGAACTCTAGCGCTAATAGTAACGCGGTATCGCCGAGGAAGTTTACGAGACGCGGCGGCGCGGTATCAACCGCGAACAACGCGAAAAGAGCGGCGAGGTGCGAAGTTTATCGTCCTAAGGTGACTTTGGTATACCACGAGCCGAGTAGCTATAGTAATAATGATAGCAGCGTAGAGCAGCAGCAGCAAGGATTCTTAGCGCGGTTGAATCCGTTTACGTCGTCGTCTTCAGCGGCACTGCCGCCGTCAAAAGAAGCAAAAGTTCGCAAGGCAATCATGTACGCGTCGGCGAACGATACGATAGGAGATATGCAAGACGTTGCAAGAAAAGCTTTTCTTATCAACGACGACGATACAAATAAGAGAATCAAACTGTTCGATTTTACGGGCGGGTTGAAAGGCGAAGTAGATTTGTGCGATGCCTTTTTAGAAAAAAAAGTGAGCGGCGATGACGCAAACGGGGCATTTTCTATCAGTGATGGACAGGAGGTTTTAGTTGAAATTGTCAACGACGAAGAGGAAGATGATTTAGTGGACAAGGAGAAAATTAACGAAGAAATCAGAAACGCGTTTCAAAACCATCACAGCAGTGTTGAAGAGGAACGAAGAAGACTACCGATGACGACGACGATTGGAACGCAAACTTTTGAAACGTTCGACGACGATGACGCAGATTTGTACGGCAGCGAACCACAACTCGATAAACCGATGACTGATATCGATCAAACTATAGCCAACACTATTTCTTCTCACACGCACAAAAATGCTCTGAATGAAGACGACGCGACCATGGCGAACGATTCTGATCGAGCGCCGAAGCGTATGACATTAGAACCAATCGCGTTACCGTCCACGTCACACTCGTTCGGGTTAGCGTCGCCGAAAAATGACGTCGAAACCGACCGGGCGAAGCAAAAGCACGGCAGTCGTGGGAAAGCCGGTTTGCAAAACTTGGGAAATACGTGTTTCATGAACTCGGCGTTGCAGTGCTTGTCGCACACGTCCATGTTGACGGATGCCTTTTTGTCCAACGCGTACGTAGAAGATATTAACGAAGATAACCCAATTGGTATGGGAGGAAAACTCGCGAAGGAGTACGCAAAACTCATCACGGCGCTATGGCGTGATGGAGCCGTCTCAGTCGCACCTCGAGCGTTCAAATCTGCTTTGGCAAAATTCGCTCCTCAATTTAGCGGGTATAACCAACAAGACGCGCAAGAGCTCTTGGCGTTTTTATTGGACGGTTTGCACGAAGATTTGAACCGCGTAAAGGTGAAACCGTACGTGGAAGAGAAAGATGCAACTGGAAGAACTGATGCAGACGTTGCGAAAGAGCACTGGGAGAACCATTTAGCGAGGAATAACAGTCGAATCGTGGATGCTTTTCAAGGCCAATACAAATCGACGTTGGTGTGTCCAGATTGCGAGAATAGATCCGTGAAATTTGACCCATTCATGTATTTGACCGTGCCCTTACCGACGACGAGAGAGCGCGAGTTGAAAGTGACGATTGTGTTTGGCGATCAGCCGGGTTTGAAACCTATGAAAGTTGTCGTCGTCGTCGATAACGAAGGTTCCGTCAAAGATTTGGAGAAAAATCTTTTCGAAACGTTGGCTGGAGAGAACGAAGAAGGTATTGGTGAGATTTCTGATTCAACGCATCGTTGGGTGATTGCGGATATATTCAAGGCGAAAGTGTATAAATTCTTCGATTCAGATGCGAAATTGCGCGAGATTTCCGACAAAGACGTCGTATTCGCTTATTGCTTACCAAAGACGAAGGAGAATAAAAACGAAGACGAGTTGTTCGCGTTGGTGTGTCATCGAAAGCCGTTGGCGCAAGCGACGAAATCGCCGTACTTTCGATCGAGTTATTCTGGATACGAAACGCGAGCGTCCTCGATCGCAACAACCCACGACGAGAACGAGCTCATCGGGTTTCCGTTCTTGATTCCAACTTATGCGGCGAGCGAAGATACGATGGAAGCGAAAGAGGCCATCGAAGACTGGATGGAGAAATTTTCCATCGCGCATTTTTCATCTTTGACGCGCGAAAAGGACGGCGAGGACGCCGCATCTACCGAAGTCGTAGCCATGGGAGAAGATGAAAAACAAAAGGAAGACCCGCAACGCGCCGAGTATTTGGAAAAATGCGCCGGGAAATCGTTCGCTTTGCGCAAATCGCTCGCAGAATGGTACGAACCGGGGCAAACAAACGCGGAGTTGTTGAAGAAAAAATCCAGCGAAGACGACGCAGTTACGTTAGACTCCACGAAGAGCGGGACTTTTTCGCTCTCGAACTTCTACGGCAACACTACGAACACAGTTTCGGACTCTTCGCCGGATAAGCAAGAAGAACGAGCAACGTCATCTTTGCCGAACATTTCCGATAAGAGCGCGCCGATTTTCGCGTATTGGAAGAAGAACCAAGAAAGCGCGTTTGAGAAGTGCGTTCGTAAACACGACTCGCTTCTCGAATTCGAGAAACGGAATTTAGGTCCCGCTACTGCAGTCAAGAAAACGCCCCTCAGCGCGTGCATGGAACATTTCATCAAGGAAGAACCGCTGGGCGAAGACGACATGTGGTATTGCGGCAAGTGTAAAAAACACGTCCCTGCGAAATGTTCCATGAACATATGGCGCGCGCCTCCCATTTTGATCTTGCACTTGAAACGGTTCTCTTACAGTCGCTCTTGGAGAGATAAAATCGACGTAAAAATCGATTACCCGCTGGAAGATTTCGACATCTCCCCGTTCATCGCGGAAGACGCCTTATTCTTCGACGAAGACTCGGACCTCCCGAAATCCACCGTCTACGACCTCTACGCGGTCGTCAACCACTACGGCTCCATGGGTGGCGGTCACTACACCGCCTACGCCAAACACGCCGAAAGTGGTTCTTGGCACTCCTACGATGACTCCACCTGTCGCCCAATCGACGTCAACTCGGTCCAAGAGTCCAACGCCGGATACGTTTTGTTTTACAAGCGGAAAGATTTTGAGATGCACCGACCAATGTCGCGAGTCGATTTAAGTCTCGACGAAGAAGAAGGAGGAGGAGGAAATAATCATCATAACGATTTCTTTGGACAACAAACGCAAAACGAGGACGAGAGCGACGATCCAGACTTTGTTCTCGGAGCTCACGGGGAGGAGTTTGATAACGAGTCCTTGCTCGACACCATGGACGTGTCTTCGTAAAAAACAAATACTAATATAAACAAGAACAGTAGTTAAGTAGAATTGTAAAAGAAAAGTCATCATAAAGAAAGTCGAGCGCTACATAAAAAACAAGAAGAGAAAGAGAGAGGATGGCTGCCGGGAGCAAGCGCAAAGCTTCCTCCGAGAACAACAACGGGGAGTCCGAAAACGGTACCAAGAAAAAGACGATTCAGACGACAAAAACAGAAGAAGGAGAAGAAGAAGAAAACGACGAGGGAGAAGAGACCGAAACGTTTTGTAACAACCCAATCGGTTTCCAATTCAAAGTGTTACACACGGACGGTCGCGCTCGGTACACCAATCTTACGCTCCCTCATTACGATTGCTTCACCCCAATGTTCATGCCGGTGGGAACTCAAGGATGCGTGAAAGGGTTAACTTCCATGCAATTGGAAGAGATTGAGTGTCAAGTTATTTTAGGGAACACCTACCACTTGGGCCAAAGACCTGGAAAAGATTTGTTTCTCGAGTGCGGCGGGTTGCATAAGTTTATGAGTTGGAAGAGAGGTTTACTGACCGACTCTGGTGGGTTTCAAATGGTTTCGTTGGCTGATTTATCCGACGTGACGGAAGAAGGAGTCACGTTTCAATCACCAATCGATGGGAAGAGTGAAATGTTAACGCCGGAGAAATCGATGGAGATACAAAACGCCATCGGCGCGGATATTATCATGGCGTTGGACGACGTCGTGTCGAGCGTGAAGATTAGCAAGGAACGGTTTGAGGAGGCTACGCACAGAACGACCCGATGGATCGACCGGTGCATTAAAGGCCACAAAAGGCCGAAAGAGCAAGCGTTGTTTGGCATCGTTCAAGGCGGGCTGGACGATCGATTGCGAGATATATCTTTGAAAGGCTTGTTGAAACGAGGGAAGGATTTACCCGGGTTTGCCATCGGCGGTTTAGCTGGAGGGGAAGGGAAAGAAGATTTCTGTCGCGTTTTAGAGAGCGCTTTACCGAAATTACCGTTCAATAAACCCAGATACGTGATGGGTATAGGGTACCCGATCGATATCGTCATATGCACGGCGTTTGGCGGCGACATGTACGATTGCGTCTTCCCTTCGCGAACGGCTCGATTTGGCAATGCCTTAGTTCCCGAAGGTACTCTGCGATTAAAGCAAGCGCAATACAAAACCGACGAACGAAAAGTCCAAGACGATTGCGATTGCGTGTGTTGCTTAAACTACACGAGGAAAGATTTGAACAAAATAGCCGGCAAAGAAACCGAAGCGAGCATCGTGTTGACGTATCACAACTTGAGATATCTCATGCGCTTGTGTCAACAAATGCGAGAGGCGATCGAAAAGAAAACCTTCAAAGCATTCTGCATCGAGTTTACGAAGAAACTCTACAGTTTAGAAAAAGACGGCGTTCCGAAATGGGTCGTTGATGCCTTCGCGAAAGTCGACATTGATGTTTCAACGTAAGTAAATTTAATAAGTAGTACCATAGTGCGCGCGGGGGGTTTTATGTAATTATATAATAATAATAAGCGTATAGTATCGAGTGAATCTTATGAATTTGATGATGGTGGCAATATGAATCGCCTTTTGATGTTTGTTTTCAGTCGTAGAGCAGTTCTTCGGAACGATTTGAGTCGTTCGGAAGTACACGCAATCAGACTTAATAATGTTTTTGTTTTTTGTTTGTTTTTTGTTGTCCGTTGGTTCAACGAAGAATTAGGCGGAGGTAAACTTGGTGACCGCCTTGGTCCCCTCCGACACGGCGTGCTTGGCCAATTCACCCGGCAAGATCAATCTCACGGACGTTTGGATTTCTCTGCTCGTCACGGTCGGCTTCTTGTTGTATCTCGCCAATTTCGCGGCTTCCGTCGCGATCTTTTCGAAGATGTCGTTGATGAACGAATTCATGATGCTCATCGCCTTGGAGGAGATGCCGGTGTCCGGGTGCACTTGCTTCAAGACCTTGTAGATGTAGATCTTGTAGGTTTCGACCTTCTTCTTGGAGGACTTCTTGGCGCCGCCTTTGACGGTCTTCTTTGCTGGTTTCTTGCCGGCCATTTTTGTTATATGTATGTATGTAAGAGTGTGTTTAATAATGGCGTATGAAGGAGGAATGTTCGAGCTCAATTTGAAAAATTTAGGAATTCGACTTGATTTTGCAAAAATTCGAACAATTAATTCTCATTTGTTGAAAAAAAGCAGAATCTGAAGGACCATATCTTCTCGTGTACTCAATCAATTGGCGCAAAAAGTGTCTCATGTGATCATAATTGTTGTTATTCGTAGGATTAAAGCTTTTGATACCTTTTAATGCGGTATGGACTACTCAAGACAAAGAATACTGGATTTGCCTCCAAATGGGGGTTTGAAAGTGCGAAAACGATACCCTAAATAGAGCAAAAATGACTGAAACTTTCGAATCCAGCACGAATTGCATCATAAAATCGCGATCGTTACCCACAAGTAACACACTCGTAAACGCATAAACAACAACAAAACACACTCTTCTCTTAAAGCAACAATGTCTGGACGTGGTAAAGGTAAATCCGGTAAGAAAGCCGTCTCTCGATCCGCCAAAGCGGGTCTTCAATTCCCGGTTGGCAGAATCGCGAGGTACCTCAAGGTTGGCAAATTCGCCACCCGTGTTGGTGCTGGTGCCCCGGTCTATTTAGCCGCGGTCTTGGAATACTTAGCGGCGGAAGTTCTCGAACTCGCCGGGAACGCCTCCAGAGATAACAAAAAGTCCAGAATCGTACCGAGACACATCCAATTGGCCATCCGAAACGACGAGGAATTGTCCAAGTTGTTGGGGACGGTCACCATCGCCTCTGGTGGCGTCTTGCCGAACATCCACTCGGTCTTGTTGCCGAAGAAGTCCAAGAAGTAAAGTAAACAACACTATTATTATAGACAAAAGAGATTTCATCGCAAATCGTTAGCTTGTAACATTATTATACACCATATGAGATTAAAAATAACACGCGCGTACGAACAACTTGAACACTTTCCCCCTTCTCTCTCTCTCTTTTGGGAAACCAAATTCCCCAGACAGAAATGGGTGGAACACCCTCGAAACACCTCTCCGACTCCGGTCGGAAAACCGTCCTCAAAGCCTCCGCGATCGTGAAAAGTAAAGGTAATGGTGGTGGTACTACCGCGACGACGATTCAGACTCCTCGAAAACTTCCAAGAAACCCGAGCGAATTGGAATCGATAATCACCCAACCGACTCGAGAGCAGTGGAGAGCGGTGATGGACCCGACGACGACGATGAATAATAATGAGTATTCGCTGCATAAAAAGAACCCAGAATTGGTTTCCAACATGCACAAAATCATGAATTCGAGTTCAGGAAAGATCATCACGGAGTCTGTGATAAATACCGTGGGGAAACGGAGGGAGAAGATGGTAAATGCAAATGGAAAGATGAAACCGGAGGAGATTTACCAGTTGGTGAAAGCAGTTTCCTCGTCAAAGTCGTCGAAAAAAATTGAAGACGAGGAGTTGAATGTGATTGCGAAAGAACACATAAATTTAGTGGATAAAATGGACGCGAGAATAGTGAAGGAGTATTTAGCGGCGCCGAGGTTGGAGAAGGTGATGATGCGGGAGAGGCAGAAGTTGAGGACGGTCGGACGATGGCCTGAATAAATTCTAGTGCTAGATGTAGTTAGTTTAGTTATTAGTTTAAGTTTATGTTGCAGCTTCCGCTCCTGCCGCTCCTACTTCCCCTCCTCGTCCTCCTTTCTTCGCTCGAATGATTTCCACGGCTTTTTGGATCTTGACTTCCATTCTCACTCTTCGCTCTTTCGTGTGTTCTTCCTCCTCGCCCGCGTCGTCCAATAACATTTTTAAAGCCTCCGCTTTGGAGATTTCTGTCGTTTGCGCGTCGTTGATTTCGTCGAAAGATTTTACGCGTTCGATGCTTTCATCTTCCTTCTTTTTGTTGGACCCTTTCAAGACTAAATCGGTCACTTGCTCTTTTTCCTTGGCGGTTTTCGCGATGTATTCTTCAACCGTGTTGCGACAAATCAAACGGTAAACGTGAACGGTTCTCGTTTGTCCCAATCTGTGCGCACGGTCCATGGCCTGTTGATCGACCGTTGGATTCCAATCAGATTCGAAGAATACAACCGTATCCGCGGCGGTTAAGTTGATACCTAATCCACCGGCGCGAGTTGAAAGCATAAAGACGAAGATAGAGTCGTCGGATTGAAATCCAGACACCACGGCGGCGCGATCGGAAACTTTCGTTGAACCGTCTAAACGAACGAATTTGTGTTGCCTGGCTCGCAAATAGGTTTCTAGTAAATCAAGCATGGTTGTCATTTGCGCGAAAATTAACACTCGAGACCCTTGCGCTTTCTTTTCGAATAAAAGTTTGTCCAAGGCGGCCAGTTTCCCGGAATCCGCCATGGCCAACGCTAAATCGTACCCCGGGTTCGGTAATTCTGATAAAGAGTTCCCGTGGATGTGCATCGTTTCGTCTAACAACGAGACTCGGTCGGAGCGGTGCGTGAGTTTTTGAACCTTGCTCAACATCACGTTGTTCGCGGAAGAGTTGATCACGAGATTCCTTCTCTCGTACTCGCTCGCCTCGACCGAAGACGAAGGAAAGACAGAAGCGTAACTGCTACTCAGGGAAGATTTCCATTTTTGGTGTCTTCCGGTGAGTTCCATCGGCGACGTGGACTCCCATAGCGCCCACCGAACATAATCAGACATTCGCGTTTGATTGTTTTTCATCGAGTAGTGCGAAGAATCAGAACAGTACTCGTTTGGTGGTTTTGACAAGACTCTCGGTTGGTACGCGCGATTGACCGCGCGAATAAAAGGCACCGTATCTTTGACGAGGTCCTCGAGAATGTAACATTTTGCAGCGCCGTGTTCTCGATGGTGTTGTGCGCGCTTATCGTTGAAGTCCTTCGCACTTCCTACGCCGCACACGTTCAACATCCTTCTGTTTGTTTTCCTTCTTGAAGAAGAGTGTTCGTCAAAGTGCAGCGCTTTCAAACCTTCTGTTTCGTAAAAAGACGATCGGTGTTCGCCGCCGCCGTTGGCGGTGACGAATTTCGCTGTCAACGCGTCCTCGTCTCTTTCAAACACGGCTTGGGCCCACTCGGAACACGTGTTGTGCATTCGCAAGAGTCTCATGGACGCATTCGTCACGACGTTAAAATCATTTCTCAACAGTTTCTCCTTACTGGAAAACAAAATGCCAAAATCTCTAAACGCCAGTTTCGGCAGCGCGACTTCGATTTCACTTCTCCACGCGCGCACGTCCGCGAGCGGTTCGGCAGTTTTCAGGAACGCATTGATGTTCATACGCACACCGCCCATACCGATCTTCTTCGTTGTTTTAGGGTCGCTGCCATCTGCGCCATTTGCATCTCCAGAAATTGATGATGTACTTCCTACGTAACATCCCGGCGCGCCGCCTAATCGCGAAAACGCAAACGGTTCCGAGTTGGATCGCTCCTCGAACAAATCCGGGTGCGAGCACACTTTCCTGAGTTGAATGATCGTACCGAGAGGATTGTAATCGCCCTCGTTGATTTGATCGAACGCGACGGATTTTTTAATACTCCTATACATCTCTTTTTGTCGACGACTCATTCCGCATCTGATTACGTGTTCCTCCTTCGCGGCCATTTCGCCTAAAACATCCGTTTTTAAACGTCTCAACATGAACGGTTTTAACACGGCGTGTAATCTAGCCAACTGCTGTTCGTTCAACTCTTTACCATCCGTCACGGAGCCTTCGACTCCTTTCGAGAACCATTCTGCAAACTGTTCGTGCGAATCAAACAACGTCGGCATGATGAAGTGCAACAGCGCCCAAAGTTCTTGCATCGTGTTTTGCACCGGCGTACCGGTAAGCAACAAACGATTTCTGCATTTGAAACCCAGCAACGATTTCCAGCGTAAACTCGAACTGTTCTTAATCGCCTGGGCTTCGTCTAAAACCATATATTGCCATTTAATCCTATTCAAATATTTTTCGTCCTTCAACAATAAATCGTAACTCGTGACAAAGACGTGACAGGCGGCGTCTCTCGTGCTTTGCTCGTTCCCGCCAATCGCTTGCCGTAAGGTTTTCCGTTCATCTTGCGAGCCCCAATACGGAATGACGTTGAAATCTGGAATGAACTTTTTCAGTTCGGCACACCAGTTCGGTAACGTCGACGTCGGCGCGGCAACGAGAAATGGCCCCCACAAATTTTTGTTCTCCGCCAAGTGCGCCAACAACGCGATGCTTTGAACGGTTTTACCCAAACCCATCTCATCAGCTAAGATACCGTTGATGCCGTTGTTATATAAATTCGCGATCCATCTTAAGCCTTCCAACTGGTACTGTTTCAACGTCGCGTTGAGCATTTTCGGTTGTTCGATTTTATCCACATCCATCGCTTTAAAGTCTGCTTCTTCTCCGACTTTGTTCTTATCTCGCGCTTCTTTCGTGGATTGGTCAAACTCGTCCATTTTCGATTTCGTTTTCCGCATTTCCTCCAGAGCGGATTGTTTCGCTTCCTCGGCGACTTTCTTCCTCTCTTCTTCGGATAACACTGAATTTGGATTCTCAGCCACGGCTTTTGCGATGGCTTGTTCGCTCTTCTCTCGAATCACCTCTTCTTCGTCCTCGGTGGTTTTCTTTGTGACAAAGTGTGCGTATAATTCGGACTGGTTTAACAAAAATTGCAACCGGTGCTCTTGCATTTTCGCCTCCTGCTCTTGCTCTAATCGTTGTTTCTCCTGTCGTTCTCGTATTTTCGTATTCTTTATGTGGTCTTCCGCGTGCCGTTCTGCCGCTCTCCAAAACGAGGAAACCACAAACGAGAGTTTTCGTAAGTTTGCGTTCGGGGTGATTTTCATCAATCGTTTGCGAAGTGCGTTTCTTTTCCTAACTTCTACCGCACACATGTGCGCTAATAAACGCGCGCGTCGCAGTTCCACGTCGTTCCGTAACATTGCAATATTTTTCGTTCCTGGAACTTCAATGATGGCGATCCGTCGCCACAACTGCTCACTGTTCGTTTCCTTCCGTTTCTCCTCCGTCGGTTGAAACTTCGTCGCGTACTGAGCAAACTCAAACGTTTGCTCTTCGCGTCGTCGGTGTAACTCGTCGCGTATGCCGTGTCTACGTAGCGTTGATTGCGAGCGTTGCAACTCGCGCTCTTCTTTGGAGGGCAATCGTCGAATTTCTTCCTGTTCAACTTTCGCGAATTTTTCGATCCAATACGCTTCTACTGGCACTAAAGGCGCGTTGGATCGCGCGGCTGCTTCTTGGACCGTTACCGGGGTAAACTTTGTTAAAAGACGATCTTCTGCAGTTTCGGTATTCTCCTCACCATCTCCACCCCGAACAACTCCAGCCGCGGTCATTTTCAAAATGTTCCGCGGAATACCTTTTCGTAACTCATCCTGCGGATCTCTCTCGAACGTCGGGCCTCTTCCTCTTCCTCCTCCTCCTCTTCCACCGCCACCTCCTCCTCTTCCAGCAGCCAGTCGTTTTTTACTATCCGCTTCTTCCGGTTCAATCTTCCGCTTTCTCCGTTTCACGTTATTCGCCAGCGCAAACTCCCTATCCACCTCTCTCTTCTTCGCTAACTCTTCTCCGCACGGAATCTCCGCCAACTCTGAATTGTGCAACAACTGAAACAACGTCAAAACTCTCTGGTGCGAAATCGTCCTATAATCTATGTGCCCAGCGTTATTCCGCATAATCTCCGGCAACGCGAGCTCTCTCAAACCCGGTAAATTCAAATCGTACTTTAAAAAATCGTACTTATACGGCATCTCGAGCGTTTGGTCGTCGCCGAGTTTAATCCGCTTCCTTCCATGCGGCGGTTTCCAATCCAACCGGGATTCATCATCTTCCTTCTCTTCTCCTCCTTCTTCTTCTTCTTCTTCTCCCTTAATTGCCGATTTATCTTCTCCTCCTCCGTCTTCTTCTTCTCCGGTGGTGGTAGCATCATCCGCGTTCGTCGTTTTTCCCTCCGGCGAAGCCACCACCAAAACTTCCTCTTTTTGTCGTCTTTTCCTTTCCATCAGGATATCTTTGGTCATCCCGAGCAAACTCGCGGCGCCTTCCGCGGTCCGCATCGCTCGTTCGCCGACGAATCGTTCCTCGCAGTTTAATTTCTCGCCTTTTGCATCGTGCGTTTTCGGTATGACCAGTTGGTTGTTGCCGCTCATAATTTCTTCTTCTCGCTTCTTCTTCTTCTCACTCCTTCTTCTTTCAAACGTTTCGTGGGGAAAACGTTTTCGAGTCGATTGTGTGCACGCGCAAACGAAAGCGCGCGAACAAAAGCTTAACTCTTAAAGCGCGCGTCTCTTAAAGAATTCCGTCGTCGTGTAAAACTCTCGTTCGCAGGTGTCGCGTTGAATAGAATATATATAGAATAAAGGTCTTCCTTCCTCCCGTCGTCGTTGTTCCATTTATTTTTATTTTTTCATCTCTCGATCGGGTTGTGTGCGCAGCCGGGGGAGGAAAAGACTCCTCTGGTGTGTGTGCGGCTTTAAGCTGAAGGAGAAAAATGT
>Ga0257106_1000866_pt1 | contig 16189 bp, 12 predicted proteins | sample LP_taG_3_FD_190177 | JGI IMG/M metagenome (GOLD analysis project Ga0257106, IMG submission 190177) | Marine microbial communities from Northeast Subartic Pacific Ocean, Canada - LP_J_2011_P26_10m | ecosystem: Environmental > Aquatic > Marine > Oceanic | place: Canada: Northeast Subartic Pacific...
GGCGGCGGAGGTGCTTGCGCAACTGGCATCGGCGGTGGGGGCGGCGGCGGAGGCGCCCGGGCGGCGACCGCCGCGGCGACCCCCGGTATCCCCGAATCCACGAAAGAAGAAGTATTACCACCACCACCACTGCTATTATTATTATTATTATTATTATTATTATTATTATTACTATTCCACGGCACTCCCTTCGCGCTCGTCGCGCTTTCTCTGGCTACCTTTTCCAGCAAAGCCTTCTGTAACCTCTTCCTCTCTTCCAGCTGTTCCAGAAGGAGTTGTTGTTTTCGAAGCAAGTCTTCGGATTCTCTTTGAAGTCGAGCGACGTTCTCGTACGCGTCGTCGTCATCCTTCGACCCTCTGACGAGAACACCAACATCAACACTTCTTCCTCTTCCTCCTCTTTGTGTTCTCTCAAAAACCTTTTCTCCTCCTCCTCTTCCTCCTCTCGTCGTCCTAATGAAAGTCTTCTTTTCCAATCGCAAAAAGAACGATGATGACTGTGCTTTTATCCCGAAGGAGACAGAGGGTTGCATCTTCTTTACCGACGACGCTGTTTTCGTACGCGTTCTTCGTATCGTTCTTAATAATAAATAAACGAATCTCTCTTCTTTACTCTCTCTTTACTTTTGAGTAAAGCCACCAAGTCTTCGTTTTGTGTGCGCTTTTAAGACGAGAGTTTGAAGCGCACGTTGTGTGCGCTGTTGTGACTCCACTCTCTCGTGTGATATCTTTATCCAAAAATTTCTCCTCCATGGTCCATTATGTCCATGGATTGATGTTTTTGCACGCATCCTCGAAATCCTCGTCGTCTGCATTTTCTCGAAAAAACTTTTTTCTTGTCTCTTTTTATTAGAGCAGAAGAAGAGCGTTTTGGTGCGGCTTTTCATCTTTTTCATCCGCAGAAAGGAGAACGACGGATTTCAACGCGTTCGTTGTTTCTTTTGTCTGTCGTGTGGTGACGACATAAAAAGAAGAAATCACATCTCTCAAAGTCTCTTTCTCGTCTCATCAGATGATGTCTGTGACTCGAACAGTCATCATCGCGCACTACTGCTCGTCGTCGTCATCATCATCGAGGACTACGACAACAAGAACGACGAAAACAAGAACAACAACAACAACAAAGTTAAGAAGAGAGAGAACGAGAGGATGGAATGCTACGAATACTACTAATAATAGTAAAAGAGGAAACACGATTTCTTCTTCTTTGTCTCGATGTCGTCGTGACGTCGTTTTAACGACGATGGATGAAGATTATTATAAACGCGGAGGAGGAGGAAAAGGAAAAGGGAGAACGACAGAAACAACGACAGAAACGAGAACGTTGACGACGAGGAAAACCAACAACGGCGCGAGTTTTAGAAGGAGAACGAGGAAACCGACGAGAGATTCTTCTTTCGTATGCCTCGCAAAAGCGAGTGGTTCTGGTGGTTCAGACGCCACGTCAGAAAAGAGAGAAGAGTCGTCGTCCTCTTCGTCGTATCAAATGAATGAAAAATTCTCGAACGAAACGAAACTTCGATCGGAAGCGCAAGCGCCGTTTCGAGTGGCGCGACAGTTTTTGTACGCCTCGTGCGCACTGAGCGCGACGATTGGGTTTGGTATCGCGACTATTCAGTTGTTGACCGGTCTCGCCGGCGCGCCGAACTCGCCGCCGTTTGATCAATCGGTATCGAACGTCGGCATCGACGGCGCGTGCGCGGCGTTGTTTGTATTTTTGTGGAAGAAGGACGAAGAGGCGAAGCAGAAGCAAATGAGCAGAATCGGGAGAGAGGAACGTTTGGGTGGGTTGAAAGTAGAGCTGACGACGGGGAAAATCGTGCGCATGCAAAGTTTGAGAGGCTTTTCGAGAGTCGTTTTATTCGCCGGGGATTTGGAGTATTTGGAGAAGTCGTTGGAAGTCGCCGAGGAGTACAAAGACGAGTTGATTAAAAAAGGCGTTTTTCTAGTACCCGTGGCTATGGACGACGAAGCGGCGACAAAGTTAAACAAACCAGACAACGCGAAGAAAGATGAAAGAAGATTCCGAGGTTCCGCGGTGAACGTCTCCCAAAAAGACGGGTGGAGAGATTGGATTTTGGAACAGAAGAAGATGGCAAAACTAGGCGACGACGTCGGCGTATACGTCGGTTTGAGGATGGACGGGAGAGTGAGAGCGAGTGGCAAAGGCGTGGCACCGTTCGATAGATTCGCTGCAGAGCTTCCACCGACGGGTGACGGGTGGGGCGGCATGATGGACGGCTTCGACGGGAAAGTTGGCGTAGACAATTAATAATTTGTATAATATTTTATTTACCGGTCATTCATCTCGCGAAACTTGACTTTAGAACTTCGTTCAAACGTCGGACCTCGGTTGTTATTGAACAGTTTGATGAACCCTCTCGTATCGTTTCGAAACGTTAACACGTCTACGTCCCAGACCGAAGTAGGACTTTTAAACGAGTCTACGCCGCGCTGTAAAGAAATCAACTCGCCGGCTTTCTGATCGCCTCGCAAGTAATATCGGAACGCGGCGTTCGCGAGCGCTAAATCGAACGCTCGAACACCCCCGATATCCTCTTGAATGTTGAGTAAATTGCACTCGGACATGACAACTGGGAAGTGACAATGCGTGGCGAACCGTATTTCCACCAATAAAGCTTCCAGCTTCTCTGCTTCGAAATAAAAAGCTCTAGAGCTACTTAAGCCGCCCATCCCGTCCGCCGAGCCGGTTACGATGACGTTCGGGTTGTTATGTAAGTCAGAATGATAGAGGTTCCATAACTCTAAACCAACTTTTCTCGCAGCGCCTGGTCTTTCACCAATAGTTGGCGCGAGCAAGAAAGACATTCTCAAATTCATTTGATTCCGACTCTTTAAAATACTTCCCGAATACGCGGCGATAGCGCCTCCGACGCTGAAACCAATCAAAGCCGCGTTTTCGACGTCAACTCTGCTGTATAAAGTATACACTCGCGTTCGGTAATTCCTTCGAACGGTATCCAAAGCTGACTCGCCTGGAACGTAATTATTGTTATTGTCGTTCTTTTTCTTACTCTCGCTGCCAAAAAACTCGTTCGTCAAGTACGTAAAACTCGCCACCGTGAAATTCAAATATCTCTTCGCAACCTCTTCCAAAGACACGCCGTTTGCTTGCGAATCAAGGTTGGGCATAATAGCACCCAAAACTTCGTTCGAAGAACCTCGTTCGCCGATAGATGACGGCACAACAACGGCATATCCGTGAGACGTTAAAAAATTAATCAAAGATGGCTGCATAATCTCCGTCCATCGGCGGAACGTGAAACCGTGAATCGGAGTGCACAGATAGACGAGCGGAAACTTAGTCCGTACAGATTCCGGCGCGCCTCGCGGGAAGAAGAGTTGCACGACGCCTGATTCACTGTGATAACTATCAAATCCGCTGTTGGTCGAAGCTTGACCAACGGACGATTTCGGAATGGAAATGTCCTCCCTCGTGTTTCCAAAATACGAGCCTCGTTCGCCGTATTCGAACAGAGCTATGAACTCTTCTCCGTTAGCGCGAGCATTCTTGGCGACTATTACGACGCCCAGTAGCACTACAATTCCAAGTAACAGTTTGTACCATCTTTGTTTCGCGCCTGATGGTGAGAATAATAACACTATCATCCTAATTACAATGCGCTGCTAATTATCTTAGAAGATTTGCTCTTCCTTCTTCATTTCGCGTTTTTTCTTATTGTCTCGTAAAATCGAACTCGCTTTCCGATACCGCCAAATCACCGAAAAGAAATCAAAAACGCCAAAGTCCGGCCACAGAGCGTCCACGAAAACAATCAACGCGTTTTCCAATCGAGTGGTCATGAAATCCGACAGTCTGTTCGTGCCCGACGTTCGAACGACCAAATCCACGTCGGGGAGGATAACCGCTTCCAATTTATTTTTCTCGTTTTTTTTACTTCGCCTCCTCCTCGTTTTACCGCCATCGACGCCGCCAATTCTACCGTTACTCTTACTACTACTCTTACTACTACCATTCTTACCACCCCCCTCGCTAAAACGACTACTATTATCTCTACCGTACCTATTCTCGCTACCGTTACCACCGTAATAAAAACGTCTCTTTATGCTCTCCTCTCCGCTCCTCCTCCCAACCTCGTCTTCTTCTTCCTCTTCGTCTTCTTCTTCGTCTTCTTCCGTCGCCGCCCACGCGGCGCTCCCAAACTCCTCCGCGCCGCTATACGCCAAACAAATATTCAACACGACAGTCTTCTCTTTTTCACCTCTAAATCTTCGTCCTCCTGTTTCTTCTCTTTCATCTCTCCAACTCGTCCTCCTCGTTTCCTCCATAGCGTACACGCACGCCTGTCGGACCTCCTCGCTCAAAGCGTCCAACCTCCCCGATATTACAATCCTCGCGTTCGCGTTCCTCACCGCGTCGCTTCGTGCCAGTTTCGGTAACTCTTCGATGCATAAGGACATTAATCCGTCCACTTCTCGTGTGTCTCGGTTGAAGTTTTCCAAAGAAAACGCGTAGACGGATATCGTTTCAATCTGAGGGAGTTTCAAGGACCACCTGAGGACGTTTTGTAAGGTTTCCGCACCTCTTTCGTGCCCTTTATCTTTTGAACTCTTACTCTCGTTTTCTATGACGTCTTCTTCCCCTTTATTAATTCCTTTTCCTTTGAGTCGTTTGAGTTGTTCTTTCTCCCACCGGCGGTTGCCATCCATCACGAACGCGATGTGTTTGGGAATAATGCGATGACTTTTTCTCTCCTCATCATCCGTTTTTGCATCATCATCGTCATCAAAAGAAAAAGAATAAAAAGAATACATCCAGGATAAAAGAGTGAGCACGCGGAGGAGTAGAAATTCCAGCATCGTCGTTATCAAAATCATCGGAGAAAAGAAGTGGAGGAGGAGGAAGAACAAGAGAGAGAGGAGGAGGAAGAACAAGAGAGAGAGGAGGAGAGAGTTGACCTTTTGTGATGTGTGTTTGAAGTACTTTGAGGAGTAAAATAAATTCCCCTAAAATGTATGCACCCTACCCTAAATGTGAGCACCCTAAACTGCATTTTTACTCTTTTTTACATTGGTAGGGGAATATATTTGAAGTAGTATTGAACGTTTCAAAAACACTTCTCTGTTTGGAGAACTTTAACGACGAAGAAAGGAAGCGAGAGAGAGGTAGAGAGAAAGAGAAAGAAAGAGTCGCTCTATCCGCGGTGTGTTGCGTGTGCTTGGGTGTTTTTGCTCTTTTCTTCGTTTTATTATATATATGAGTAGTTTAGAAAAAAACGATTATGGAAACGAGGAAGAGTTTCACGAGACGATTTCGACGACGACGACAAACCAACACGAAAAGGAAGGGAGGAGGAAGCATCATAATGATGATGAACATCATCCTTTATATCACGGAACAAACCTCACACCAAAAGCGTTAATATTCGATTGCGACGGGACTATTTTAGAAACCATGACGTTATTCTTCGTCGCGGATAAACAAACGTGCTCAGAGGTTGGATTAGAGTTGACGAAGAAAAGATTTTATGAACTCGCCGGGGTACCGATAAAAGAGATTTTTAGAATATTGAGAGACGAGCAAGGGAAAACGGAAGAAATAACGGAAGAAGATTTAGATCGAATGACCTTACGATGTGGCGAATTAGCAGAAGAAATGGGCGCACCGGAGATCATACAGAGCACGGAAACCATCATCATGCACGGGAAGAGGAACGGGGTACCGATGGCCGTGGCGTCGAGCGGGTGCCGCGAAGTCGTTCGAATGCATTTGAAGCAGAGAGGCCTGTTAGATTTATTCGATTGCGTGGTGACGTGCGAAGACGTGGAGCGTGGGAAACCGGCGCCAGATTTGTATTTATTAGCCGCGAAGAAGTTACGCGTAGATCCGAAAGAGTGCACCGCGTACGAGGATGCGTTATTAGGCATCGAAAGCGCGAAGAAAGCCGGAATGGATGTAGTCGACGTGAGACAGTTAAAAGGGTACCCGAATCCCGAGGCGTTGTTGTATGACAATTAATTATATTTATTCGCGTGAGTGAATAATACTCGATGAAGAGTGAATCAATGATGCGCGTAATACGTAGTCGTTTAATTTTGCCTAAATTTTCGCCCTTTTGCTTTCTTCTTTATTCTCCACACTTTTGTGGAAAGAAGCGCACCAGCTCTTCGCTTTATTAAATGTCACTCGCGGCCCTGCGCATTCTCCGTCGCGCAGGAACGACAACAACAAGAAGAAGAACAACAGCGAGACGGCGAAGCTCCTTCGTATCGTCATCTTTTGCCTCGTCGTCATCTGTTGAGCGCATCCGAAAGAAAGGTCTTTTGATGACGACTACGACAACAAAAATTCCCCTAATGAAAGTGAACGCGTCGTCGTCATCATCTACCTCTGGAAGAACAACAAACCCACCTTCGACAACTAAATACGGATACGTGGATACCCACGCGCATTTAGAGATGATTTTAGAGAAATTAGACACGAAATACGAACACTGGATAGAGTCTGTTCGGGAGAAAGAATCGGAGCAAATGTACTCGTTAGAGTCGATTTTGACAATCGGATGTAAACCAGAGAATTGGAGGAAAGTTGAACATTTCTTACAGTTTGAAGAAGTGTACGGCGCGTTCGGGGTGCATCCGTTAAATGCAAACGCGTTTGAAGAGAAAACTTTTTCCACGACCGTCTCGGATGGTTTAAAAGCGTTGCATAAAAAATACCCGCGAAAGATGAAAGCGATAGGGGAGTGCGGTCTCGATTACTACGTCTGTCAAGATCCGGACGTCGCGAACGCGAAAGAATGGGTCTGTCCTGTCGATTGTCGAGAACATCAGCAGTTTGTTTTCAAAGAGCAAATTCTGTTGGCGAAGGAGATGAATTTGCCGTTAGTCGTGCACGCGAGAGATGCCGGGGACGGAGACGCGGAATCGGATTGTTTGGATATCATGCGAAAACACTGCGACGCGGCGCAAAAGATTCACGTGCACTGTTTCACCGGAACCACGTCGTTTGCTCAAGAATTATTACAGTCCTTTCCGAACTTAAAACTTGGCTTTACCGGCGTCTGTACTTTTAAAAACGGTTCGAACGTCCGCGAGGTTGTTCGAATGACCGATTTGAATAGAATACTGCTCGAAACGGACGGACCTTTCATGGCGCCCGTGCCGTTTCGAGGAAAAGTAGCGGAGCCGTCGATGGTGCCGCACATTGCTGAAATCATCGCGAAGGTTAAGAAAAGTACCGTAGAAGACGTGTTTGAGGTGTGCAGAGAGAACACGAGGGAGGTATACGGGATTTAGAATTGTACGTAGTAATATTTATTTGTGTAGTAGTAATATATTTTGTGTTGTTTTCTCGTTTTTGTTAAAACTCCAATCCAATTACACGTCACTTTATCTTCTGCAGACTCTCGAGGAGATGTCCACCACCACTCCAAAAACGAGCCCTTCGATCAGACGACGAAACGCTCGAATCGCCGCAAAAGACGAGATGGATAAATCGCCGCTTCATCGATTAACCGCGACCATGAACGCCCCTTTGTGCATACGGGCGAGATTTCAATCCTTCCTTTCGGGAAAATCCAAACAACCGGATTACGACGCGCGAGATTGGTTACGAACGGTCGTCTTCGCGCCGAGAAACATACGAGGGTTCGAGAATATCCGCAACCCGTGGTTGTGCGTCCAATTCGTGACCATTTTGTGGGTGCTGTTTACGAAAATCATCGAACCGAAACCGTTGAAAACGTTTAGCGAACAGTTGAGTAAAGTCGAGTCGGTGTATTTGATTATGTTCTCGACGCTAGGATTTTTAATCGTGTTTCGACTGACGAGAGCGGCGGTTCGATTTTGGGACTGCAGGCAAGCGTGGGGGAACATGGTTATTTACAGTCGGTGCGTAGCGGACGCGCTGATGGTTCGCGCGGAGGAAGTTCAAATGGATTGCAACAAGAGCGAGGAGGTGACTCGCGAAATCGTTGCGGCGTGCGACGATTGCGTGGCGTGGTGCGCGGCGTTCGCGGTGAGTTCGAAGCAGTTTTTACGAGGGATTGACGCGTTACCCAAGGAAGAGTTGCTTGGCGTTTTGTCTGAAGAAGACGTGAACAAGTTGCAAAAATCGCCGCATCAGCCGATGTTTTGTTACTCGATGATGCGCAGGTGTTCGAGTAGGATTTACGTGACGTATAGACATTCCCAGAAGAGCGATATGAGGGAGATGCACGAAACTATACGAGACGAAAGTGGAAGAAGCGAGTTGAGCAAATACTTACAAGGTTTAATCACGCAAGAAGGCGCGTTAGAACGTCTCCGAGCGACAAAGTTGCCGCAAATTTACGTCGCGCATTTGAGAACGTTTTTGATTTTGTATTGCTTTTCGATTCCGTTCGTATACGCGATGAATTGGGGTTGGGCGACAATACCAGCGACTGCGATTGCCACGTTCGCGTTGATGGGCGTGGAAGGTGCGGCCATGGAATGCGAAATCCCTTTCGATGCGAACAGGGCGAACCATTTGCGCATGGATCAGTATTGCGAAACGATTGTGAATTCGTGCGCGTTGTTGGCGCAATGGGGCGGCGAAGAACAAGCGAAGAAAGAATTAAACGGCGGGAGAAGGGAAACGATCACCGAAGAAAGCATAGACGAAGAGTGCGAGCGAATGACTGTGGTGGCAGCAAACGAAGGAGACAATGGTGGCGTCAATCAATCGAAAGACACGACCTCAACGAGTCTCTACGAAACGACGCGAGAGGAGATGAACAGAAGATTGAGCATAAGCAAAGAACACGTCACCTTGGACGTTTTGAATACTAACGCGACGCCGACAGAGTTTACCCCAGCCGGCGCCGCTTTCGGTATAGAACGGACGGGGAGCGCTATGAGCGGCATCTCACTAACGCCTCAAAACGAGCTCACTTCGCAGAGTTTAGAAAACATCGCGGAGACGCTTAAAACCGGTTGATGTGTAAGAGATGTGTTTGAACGTTGTTATATAATTCTAGGCCACACATTGTAGGTAGCACAGACGCTGTATGATATAATGCTACTCTTAGTTACATAAATAGTTTCCTTCAATGTTTCCCTTTCTGGACGAATCCCCCGTACACCGTTTCGATCGAGTTTTCGTCGATGCTATAAAACACGCCCTTCTTTTCGTGTTCGTATTTCTTCAACTCGAACGCGATGACTCCACAATTGACGATTTTCTTCGATTTCGCGTCGTGTTTACTCGTGCTCGGCAATAAGAGTTTGAAAAACTCTTTGAAATATATAGAATGGCCGGTGGCGATGATCGCTTCGCACTCTTTCGGAACCGCGCTCGGACTCGTCGCCCAATGCGCAAATCTCAAACAATCCGTCGCGCCACGCCTCCCAATCCCCTTATTCCCGGCGTTCGACTCCACGTCAAACTTCACCGTTTCCTCTACGATCGTATTCAACGTCCCTTTATCCTTCGCCACGTTCGTAATTCCAGTGTACGGTACCGCGTCAAACGCCTCTCCCGCCAACGCGAACGCGTCCACGTTCCTCGCCATCTCTTGCAAAGCGTCGTTCACGAACAACTTTTCCTTCGTGCGTTCAAACCTATCCATAAACGCAATCGCCGCGGTATGAGCCGCGCGTCTTAAATTTGACGTCACGATAATTGATTTCTTGCCCAACTTCTCTCCCTTCGCCGCGTCCGCTCTCAACACGTCCACGTGTTTCGATCGCAGCGCCGCGACCTCCGCGTCTGTTAAAAACGGATCGTTCACTTTGTTCAAAAACTTCCTCAACTCCTCCACTTGCTCTAAACCGCGATCGCTCAAAGGTGCGTCCACGAAGAACGAGTTTCGCGCGTTAAACAAACACATCAATTCCATGACTAAACCTCTCGCCAAACGCAAAGGAAAACTGACTCCAAAACCTCTGTTGAAGACGTAATTCCACTGACTTTCCCCGTGCCTGAGGAAATAAATAGTTCTCGTCCCTTTCAACTTTGATTGCGATTTGATCGTCTCCTCGTCAAAATCCATCTCTTTCTGTAAAGCTTTCAGACCTTTCTTCTCGTTGGAAAGGAGTAAGTGCGAAACCGCGAGCATATATAAACGCGTTTTTTTTATAAGATTTTTCCCGAATTGGATTGGATTTACTTTTAAAGAGACGAACAGGAACCCAACCGAAACAGCGACGAAAACCTTCGCAATCTTTTGCTCCTCTATTTCTTCGTCGTCGTGATAAAAGAACTTTTTCATCATCTGGTCGCGGACCGCTGAAAACATGACGAGAGAGAGAGAAAGAGAGAGAATATATATAGAGAATATTCGAGTGTCTAAAAGTGACCAATTTTTCCTCAACTTTTTCTTCATAAAACTCTTTTGATATCACACACACACACACAACCTACGACGACGAGAAAGAGAAAGAGATTGAGTAAAGAAGAAGAACAAAAGATGCCTCCTAATGTGATAGTCCCTAAAAGTAAAGAAAAAGGAATCCGAGTGAGGCGATCGTCGATAGAGAAAACTATCTTTTGTGTCTTGATTGTGATTGTGATTTGGAGAGGGATCGCGGTGTCCGGATTGTTCTCTGATTCTGATTCTTCTTCTTCGATGATGGGTCGTCAAAACGAAGGTGACGATTTCGAAATCGGTTTAGGAGGAGGATTTAAAAGGAGTAACAACGAGGACGAGGAAAACGAGGATTACGGCGGCGATGGTGCCGAGGAGAAGAAGGTTTCTGATGACATCAGTGGTGGGAGTAGTAGTAGTAAGAGTAATAGTAATAGTGGTAGTAAAAGGAGTAGCGAGAGCAATAGCGAGAGTAACCCAACGAGAGGAGGAGGAGGAGGAAGAGGAGGAGGAAAAAGTGGTGGCACGAGTAGCAGAAGTAACGAGAAACGAGCGAGCGGGGGTACCGCGGCGAGGAGCAACAGTCGAACGCAAAAGATGGAAGACGACATCTTCGAGACGCTGCGAGACGATTCGCAGCCGCTCGTCACGCACAAGAGGTTATTTATAGTGAATAAACCGGTCAATCCTGAGGACCCGAAAGATTCTCGGACGAAGCCGGTTTTGCAACACTGGTTGGAATCAACGACGAGCGATACGAACGAGACGTTGATTTATCACTTTCCGAGAAGTTTGTTCGAACAGTTGCCGTTGGACGAGCCAAAGTTCGAGTTTAAAACCTGTGCGGTGGTTGGAAATTCCGGAGTAACTTTGTTGAAAGAATACGGGGAGGAAATCGATAACCACGACGCGGTCATACGGATTAACATGGCGCCTATTCGCGGGTTTGAGAAATACGTCGGGAAACGCACGACCTTCGACGTGGTGAATTCGCACAACGTGAGAGAGATTTTACAAGGCGTGCGCAGATGGCGTCCGGCGAACGAAGGCGAAACAAAGCTGGTCTTGTTTGAAACCGCCAGTCATTTTGCGAGATATCACCTCTGTCAACCGCTTTTGAAGAAATACGGCGCGGAAAATGCGATTTTACTCAACCCGTTGTTCTCCAATCGAGCGCATTCGCTCTGGATCAAACTGAAAGAACTTTTGGAAAAGACGAAAAACAGTCAATACAACCGCAAACCAATGAGTGGGTTCTTTGCCGTTTTATACGCGTTGCAAATGTGCGAAAAAGTCGATCTCTACGGTTTCGACGCCTACACGTCCAGGAAAAAATCCTACCGATACCACTATTTCGACAACGTCCAAGGCTTCACGGACGTCCACTCGTTCGATTTAGCCATCGAGGTGTTCAAGTTTATCGCCAAGAAAGGCACCAAAGGCGGGTTGACCATTAACGTTTAATTTTTTTAAAATTTACTTTATACTAGAGCTTCTTCATCCGATTATTATATACTATGCGCGTGTAAAGAGACAAAGTATTTTAAAGGGTCTGTCGGGCGGTCTCAAACCCTGACGGTAAAACCCTAAATTCAATTCTCCTCGAAAAAATTCAAAAAGAAAAAGAAGCCTCACACAAACGCGCATATATAAGCGCACTCATCATCGTTTGCTCTTCTTAAGAGAGTCCACCACCATCTCCGTTTGATTTAAACTCTCTCTCAATCTAACTACTAATACGTTGCTCTTTTATTATCATCATCATCATCATCTAGAGAGAGAGAGGAAAAAAGAAGGAAAAATCTCCAAAAATCCATCCCCGGGAATTTCAAAAATCGAGACGACAGATACGACTCATTAGAGATATATCACCCCACCATGTTCAACGATTACTACTCCGTCTCGCAATTCCTCGCGGAATCTGAACCGGTGCAATTCGAAACGAAGAAACCGTTTTGCAATTTAGGTCAAGAGTTTGACCCGTCGTGCCCGTTCGACGATTTGCCCGAGGACAAGAAAATAACGATACCGTTTTGGCTGTGCAAAGAGTTTACATATAAAATGTTCGGGTTACCGTTGAAAACGGTGGCGAGGACATTCCCGGAAAACACGCACGTCTGGTCGAGAATTAACGCGGAGCCGAAGATTGTGAACTTGTCGGAGGAATATTCGGATATGTTCTTCGAGTTGGCGTCGATGTATGGGAAGTTGTTGATGGAAACGTTCGACCCCGACTATAAGGGCGACTCTGACGAGGAGAACAGCGATAGCGAAGATGGCCACGAAGAGTACGAGGCGGGGAAGGCGTTGGTGCAGAAAGCGAAAGAGGCGTTTAAGAGCAGATTTAGTAAGATGATCATAGAAAGTCACACGGTTGGATCGAAAGAGCCGAGCTTCAAGGAGGAATATTTGACGAGGATGGAACGAGAGTTGTTTCGCATCGGCAGAGAGAGCTGCAAGGAGTTCACAAGATGGAAGTACCAAACGAGCGAACGCATGGAGGCGTGTACTGTGGTGCTGCAAGCGAGGAAAAGGAGTCAAATGAAGAGGAAAGTAGAGATGGGGGGAGGAAGAAACGGTTCCAACGGAGGCGCGTTGAGACCAAGGAACTTTTAAAAAAGAGTACGAGTATTAGTATTAGTAAAGACATCTCAGCTTTGAGAGAGTAAGTGAGCCGAAAACAAAGCACGCGAGAGAGAAGAGAGAGAGAGAGAGAGAGAGAGAATTTTAATGTTATAAATAGGACGACGAATTTCTTCGTCGCTGACATATACAACGTGCGTGTAATTTTTCAACTACACTTTAAATATATTTAAGTAAGTGACCACACACAGAGTGTGGAAGGAAACAACTGAATACGCATCATCACGCATCCATCACTTTTCGCGAAAAAACAACATTCGCAAACTCTCGCACGAACGATTGCACGCGTTGAAGCTCTTGTTTCATCTCTTCTTGACTCGGACCAAAGCGATGAATGAACCGTAAAGATTGCACGATCAACGCGAAGATGACCAAGGAGAACAAGATCAAGCCGGCGATCCAGAAGAATTTATCGTAGGCTAACTTGGCGCCGAACGAGACGCCGCGGAGGAAGCTTTGCGCTCGGTAAAGGAAACGTCGCAGTTTGACCAAGGCTCGTATGCGTGTGACGCTCCTATGCATGCGATTGTTCACGTTATTGGTCGTGAGATAGAAGAAGTTGCTGTTCGTCGCCGTCAAGTCGTGACAGAATGGGTCAAACATGTGGAAAAACTCGTTCTCGTCGAGGTTATGTTTTAACGCCTTTGCCAACGCTCGTAAATTCAGGACGCGTTTGCGTTGCGCCTTTCGATCGTTTTTTCTCTTGACTTTTAGCAAAACGTCTCGAAGCGTGAGAGCCAATTTATGCGCGCCGAATGAATCGAGCTCTTCGTCCGTGAAAACGATGCGGACGCCCGAGACTGTCGGAATGCTCGTACTTTTTGCCACTTCGGCGTCGTTCTTCGTACCATCGGCATCGCCACCGTTTTGTTGTTGCCGTTCTTCTTCTTTTTCTTCCTTTGAATACTCGTAGACGATACTCAAACACGTTTCGATTAAAATTCTCAATTTCCTTCTGTTCGCGCCGTCTTTGCCAATCTCTTCTTTTCTTATCGTCGCTGCCGAGATCGTTTCTCTCTCTTTCGAAAGCACCTCGCCAATCTTCTTCATCAGTCTCTTTTCTTTCACGCATTCCCAATTCATCCATTCCATTGGCGCGTACCCCAAAACGCGAACGATTGAAACTGAAATCAGTTTCGAAAACAACGCAAAGCGCGTCTTGGCGTCTCCGGTGCTCAACATTGACGGTCTGATTTCCAAAGCCGCGCCGGCGGATGGGATCGGATTGACGCATCGAACGAACCACCACAAAAGAGTGCTCGCAAACTGCTCCGGACGCGATCGAACTTCCTCGAAGGATGGTCTTTGCATGTTGTTCATCCCTCCTCCTCCTCTGCTTTTGAAACGCGTGAGCAATTGTTGGCGACGGAAGGAACTCGCGTTGCCGCCGTCGAACGCGAGGTCGTAATCTCTTTCGTTGTTGATCTCGTTGAGACGTTCGAGTTCTCCATTATCTTCTAAAGACGATTTCCATCGAAAGACGACGTCTTTCAGCGGTAAGTTTCTCTCGCGCTCGTCTTCTGCGCTTTCATCAAGCGCGTGTGGTCTTTTACTTTTCATTGTTCCTCTCCCCGTTCGTCGGTGACCCTTCTCCATTCCTGAAACGCAATCGTCGTGCGCGAAGCACGCGTGCGAGCCGAAGTATCCGCTCTTCTCCGCGAGCGTCGCCCACGCATAAAATGTCGCCTCGGCTTCGTCTACAGAAAGCAGCAACGAAGATTTTGCTTCATCGGAACTTCCAGCGAGGCGTTCAGTTAATGACGACCAAGGCGCGTCTATGCGTTCCGTGTAATCGCAAATCGGAAACGCTTCTTCTTCTGTTCCTTCTTCTTCTTCCGATACTACTTCTCCTTCCGCGTATCCTCCGATTTCTCCGATTTCTCCGTTTTCTCCTCCTCCTTCGTTATTGTTATTATTATTATTTCTATTATTCACGCTCGACTTCTGTATGACGACAACTTTCTCTGAATCCGCGCGTATGCGAATCAAGAACCTCCCGTCGACGGTTTCGCTCGCGGCGATAATTCGAGCGATAATTCCGTGTCTCGCGATGGTATTCTTTTTACGATGGTATTCTAAACTCGTAGTGTTATTTATATCGTAACGTAAACTCCTCTTTACCGATCCATCGTACGTCCTCGCGCACATCACAAACGACGGATTATAATGTTGCGTCAGCACCGTTTGCACCATCAAACGTAATTTCGGTTCGAAGACGTTCAACATCAGCTCCGTCCCGGGCACGACCGCGTCCAAGACGAATAGCGGTAACCGCTTCCACTTCTCTCCTTTTTCTTCTTCTTTGTCTTCTTCTTCATTCTCGCCGCCGCCGCGTACTCCTCCTCCCTCCTCCTCCTCGCCGCTCGAAACTCGAGTTTCGCTTCTGCTTTTACTTCTTCTCCTCATTTTCTTCTTCTTATCATTCATTCTCTTCGTTAAAAACTCCACCGCGTTCTCGACGACTTTGTTCACCCGCATCTCCTCGTTAAAGTCGAATATAAATTGACTTTTCCTACAGGTTGGACAGCACGGATTCTTCGCCATCCATCGCATCAAACTCGTTTTCGAAAACGTGTGTCCGCAACGCAACGTCACCGGGTGTTCGAATATCTCCTGCGTGATTGGACAGTGGAACAAGCCGGGGGTTTCGCCGTTTAAGAGAAGATCTTCTTCTGGGAGGAGTTTCTTTTCATCATCATCATCATCGTCATCATCATTTTCATCATCATCATCATCATTCTCTTCTTCGTTTACTACCAACGCTTCCCTGCTCACTTTTCCTTCGTCCTTCTCTTCTTTCCTCTTCTTTAATAACTTCTTCTTTCTCGCAAAAAAGCCACCTTCTTCTTTACGAGAAGAAGAAGAACGAGAGGAAAGAAAAGGAAGGAAACCCATAACACTAATTTATAATAAATTTTTCTTTTCCTTCCTCTGACGGAGTTTTGTTTTCTCGAGTGGGAAAAATTCAGTTCCTTTTCATTCATCAGAGGAGAGTTTTTTGTGCACTCGCTTCTTTTTTCACAAAAGTCGAAAAAAAAAAAAAAAAAAAAAAAAATTTTAATATATATTTTTTTTTTTTATTTTAAAAAAAAAAAAAAAAAAAATTATTTTTTTTTTTTTTTTTTTTTTTTTTTTTTTTTTTTTTTTTTTTTTATTAAATTATATTTTTTTTTTAATTTTTTTTTTAAATTTTTTTTTTTTTTATTTTTATTTTATTCAAAAAAAAGTTAAGG
>Ga0257106_1000867_pt1 | contig 16189 bp, 5 predicted proteins | sample LP_taG_3_FD_190177 | JGI IMG/M metagenome (GOLD analysis project Ga0257106, IMG submission 190177) | Marine microbial communities from Northeast Subartic Pacific Ocean, Canada - LP_J_2011_P26_10m | ecosystem: Environmental > Aquatic > Marine > Oceanic | place: Canada: Northeast Subartic Pacific...
GCGATTCCCTCGGCAGCCATGTGCGCTTCAAACACGTCCGCGTCTAGGTTCGTAAACGCCGCGTGGTCGCACGTGGTCAAGAAGTGCGTCGCGGATACCAGGTTGGTGTAGAAGTACGCAGCCTCGGACACCAGCCTGGACTCGAGCCTGAACCGCGCGATGTACCGGAGGTTGGACTCGAGCCGCGGCGGGTTGGCGAGCATCACGACGTAGATGAGCACGGGGAGGAAGTCATCCGCGCCCGCCGGTCTGTTCCCGGCGGACACGTTCAGGAGGTTGTTGATGACGCGGCACGTGTTGAGCACGCACACGAGCTTGTCTCGTGGAGCCTTGAAGTTGTTCACCTTGACGAGCTCGTTGCGGGCCAGCGCCAGGGACGCCTCGACGCGAAAGCACTCCGGGATGTCCAGGTGCTCGGGTCGGATGAACGTTCGCAGCGCGGCGATGCGTCGCCCGAGGACGTCGTCCAGCGTGCGTTCCTCGTTCACCACCGCGAATATGTTCGGATACAGCTTCGTGCTCAGGTATTTCTCGAGCCCCTCTCCCGACGCCTCGAGCTCCTCCTCGGACGCGCCCCTCCAGGCGGGGTGCCCTCGGAAAGCAGCCTCGGTGTCGCGAAGGAAGGCTTGGATCCTTCGGCCGTCCTCATCCGAGTCCCGCTGCGCGTTCCCCGACATCTGAGCATCGCCGAACGACGATATGAAAGCCTGCGTGGATTGGAAGAGGGACGGAGCGCGGGGGTGAGACGGTCGGGTCGGCACGGAGAGGGGCGACGAATTAAGCAAGTATCGTCCGGGTCTCCTCACCTTGATGGACTTCACGAGCTCAGATGCGCTGGGGTGCCGCATCTTCTCGAGGAAGTTTTGGAACGTGAGCGGCATCCCCTGTTCGCCGTCCGCCATGGCTGCCGAACCGCACTTTCAGGGCGCCCGGCGCGACCAAATGTGTTGGATGTCGATGCCTACTTTAGTTCAAAAACTGACGGGACACTGCGGGGTGTAACAACGAGGGTGAACTTGAATCGGCGCGTTTGGACCGCCTCGGTTTTTCGCCTACGAAACTACGACGTACGGCACTACGCAGGGGGTGGAATGGACGATGCATCCGCGAGACGGGTAGACACACACGTTTGGGAGTACGACTGAGTTCAGCATTACAAGAACCAAAAAAGCATATTTATGATGAAGTAGGAGCGAAGCGCGTGAAGGAGTCTTCAAGCGCTTCGATCGAGGTCACCTGAAGGCGCGGATGCACATTCGAGATCGACGCTTAATCGAAGAGGTCGAAGTCCATGGCCTGAAGGGGAGAGAAGAAGGGACGAGACGGGTCAGCGTTGGGTTTCTGTAGACGGAAGAGGGCGGGTTCGCAAATCATCCATCGGGGGCGCGGGTCGTCCTGTCCTCGCGGCGTGACAGACGCGTGAGTATACGGCGCGTGCCATCCCTCCGGACGATCCACTCTAACACTCTCCATCGAGCGGGGGACCGACTCTTCGCGCGCGTCGCAAAGGTCAATCGGGTGGGCGAAATGGGATGGGGTTTGAGTCTCACCTCCTCTTCCTCCTCCTCCTCGGGCTCGGGCGCGGCCGCGGCGGCACCGCCACCGCCACCGCCGCCGCCGCCGCCGCCGCCGCCGCCACCGCCGCCGCCGGAGGGGACGGAGGCGAGCTTGGCCTGGCCTTCCTTGATGAGCTCAGCGACATCCTTGCCGTCGATAGCGGCGAAGAAGGACTTGAGCTTGGCGTCATCGACCTCCGCGGAAACTGAAAAATAAAGGGCAAGCGGGATGATGTCAGTGCCGGGGAGCGGCGAAAGGACGCGGTCGCGACGTCGTTCGGGGCGATATTCGCGCGTGCACTTCAAGGTGTGATCGGTGACGTACCGGAAGCGAGGACAGCCTTGACATCAGCCTCGGAGGGGGACTCCTTGCCGCCCATCTGGGCCTGCGGAACGAGGGAAAGAGGTAGGTTAGAAAACCCTAGGAGCCAAAACCCGCGATGAGAGGGGACGATCTCCGCGAGAGGGAGGGGATGTGGGGTCGCCGCGGCGTCGTACTCACCAGGAGGTAGGCAGCGACGTACTTCATTTTGTCTGTTTGTGGTGATTCGCAGGCGGCACACGAGGTGCTTTAACCGTAAGGGGCTTGCGATGCGTCTCGAGGAAGGGCTGCAGGGAAAGGCTCGGTCCTCTCTTTACAGTCGCCGGTTCATTTTTGCGTCCACCCGGTTGCTCTGAAAAACAAACTGACCGACCGCCATACGAGTTTTAGCGTAATTAGGGTAAACGGGGAATTGCTATTCAACGATCTCTGACTGACCGTCATACATATGAAAATTTGCCTCTGTTGATGAAACACATACTTCCAAACACACGATCACCGGGGGCGCCTCACTTGAGAAGGGCGCTTGCGTAGAACGAGTCGTCCCAGTCGCCATGTCTTGGTTTTACGTGGCCATGCAGCGCGAGCCGGTGGTGATGTGGAGCTGCTTCATCGGTTTCACGGGTGCGTCCCCGCCGAACCCCGCGTCCGTCGTGTCCCTCCATTCAGAGACGTTGCCCATACGGAAGGGTTTTTGCTCCGTCCGCCCGATCCGTCCCGGCGGGTCGCCCGGCGTGGATCAACGGTGCATCGACTGTGACCGCGGTTCGCACGTCGTGCCGATCGTCCGCACGCGGGAGCGACGACACTCGCGTCCTGTTCTTCCGAACCCTCGCTCGCCGCCCTTCGAGCTTCAACTGACGATGATTATTTCCTCACCTCTCTCCTCTCCCAGGCATGATGTTGCCCGTCGTCGTGCCTCCCATCCGGGACGCCTTCAGCAGCGGACCGAAACCCAAGGCCCCGCCCAGCCCCCACATGGTGGCCAAGGCGCTAACGGGGAAGTGATTCGCTTTGGAGCGTGATGTAACGATAGCCTTTGTAGTTCCTATGGTACCTTAGTCACAACAATTGCCAAAACCGCGTCTCGCAGCACTTGGATCTCGTCCTGTCCAGAAAGCGCACTCGACCGCGAACAAGTAAAGTCGTCGGTCGTTCACGATTTTCTTCCTCCGACGGTCGCCGCGCCCATTCTACGGGCGCGGAAGGCCAGCGGGGGACTTTCGACGTCATCTAAAACCGCGAACCGATAATGGTAGACATGAATAGATAGTCAGCGCCCGTCGCGACTGTTGTCGTCGACCATGGGTAAAGGGGGAGACGAGAGGAACGCATCCCAATTCGGGGCGTCCACATCATCTTCTCCTATGGAGGGCAGCGAAGGAGCCGGTCCGGCGGGATCGTCCTCGGTGGCGGAGCGGAAGAACCAACTGGTCGCCGTGGCGTACGGCGGCGCCAAGCTGAGCCTGATCGGTAAGGAGAAGCGCAGGAGGAGACGCTCGGTGGACGTGCCGGGAACCCGCGCGGAGTCGACGAAGGATCCGCCCGTCACAGGCGCGACCGACAGCAAGTCCGAAAGGACCACCCTGCGGCCGAGACCGCCGGCGACTCGGAGCACCGTAGGCGATGGCGACAAGGGCTCGAGGAGGCAAGAGGCGTATCGGGCGATCGCCACGCGGGCTCGGGCGGTCGAGAGGGTTCGCGAGAGCCTCCGGGAGCGGGGCAGGACTCACGCGTCTCCGACCCGACGCCGAGACACACCGCCGGTCGAGACCCGCTCTCCTTCTCCGCCACCGCTGGCGCCAATCGTGACGGCGGAGGAGCTTCCCGCGGCTTCCGAGGTACCCCCCACGCGACGCAGCCCGATATACGTGGACTCGAGCGACGAGGACGACGCTCCGAGGTACTCGGACGACGAGGACTTCGAGGCGGAGGAGGTTGAGGTCGAGGAGAATGAGGATGAAGAGAATGAGGTCGAGGAGGAGGAAGAGCCGCCGCCGGTGTCGACGTACCGGGTGCCGGCTCGCGAATCTCCTCCCAGGCCGGCGGTGGTACCTACACCTCCGACCCCTGAACCCGTCGATTGGAACCAAAACAACGAGGAGGCGCCTCGAAACGCGCATCGCCGGCTCGTCGCCTCGGAGGCGTCTTCGGCGACTCCGAAGCCGACGGCGATGGCGTCTCGACAACGCGAAACACCGCCGGCACCTTCGCGTTCGGTGTCGTTACCCTCGTTGAAAACTCGGCAGCCACAGCCGCGATCGCTCGGCCGACAAGGAGGTTCGAACGAGTCGTCGCCACCGTCGAAGCAGCTCGTGAACGAGAAGCTTCCGGCGCTGCCCGGGACATCGACCCCGACCGCCGCGGCGAAGAACCGATTGGCCGCCGTGGCTTACGGTGCGATGGCGTCGAGATCGTTGGTACCGACGCCAACGCCGGTGAAACCACCCGCCCCACCGACGACGCCGCGGGAGCCGGGTTCTCAACAAGGGGTACGTGCGGCGAGGGTACAGCAGAGCACCGTCATCGCAAACGCGGTCTACGAAGATTTCAAGAAGGGGTTCGTGCCGCTGAGGGAGCTGGTGGCGCGAAAGAAAGCCGCCGAGAAGAAGGTCCTACCCCCAAGGAAGCCCGCATCAATCGGACAAAGTCTCTGGATGGTCGCCCTGTCCGCGGTGAAATGGAAGAACTGGGTGCGACGCGGTAGGGCGGACGGCGTAAGATCACCTCACAGGATAAAATCACCCGTGCGAGTGCTCTCACCCGTGCGAGTGCTCTCACCCGTGCGATCCAGAATTCCCAAGGATGAATGGGCCCGATCGCTGGACCTTGAAAAGAAACGGGTGAACCTCACCGCTCGCACACCGGGGACCAGGCGACCGCGGAAATCCGCCGTGGTGCGACCGGGGGCGTTCGAGTCTGAGCCAGCGCCGGTCCATCTCGGCGCGGCGGCGGCGGATCATCGCGCCGCCGCCGCATACTCCAAGACTAAAATCAAGGTCTTGACCAAAAGCGAAGTCAAGCGAGCGCCAAAGAAGGCTGACAACGAGACCGAGTCACCGCCAATCAGCAAGAGCGCGGAGGTTGCCACGCCGCCGCAATGGATTCAGAACCCTCTCGCGCAATCTGCCGCCGCGGCGAGGAGGCGCAGATTTTTGGCAGAGATGGCTGTCGCCGACGCAGATCCGGAGCTCTCCCGTCCAGTGTCTCGCGCGCCGACCAGACCGTCCTCACCGAAGCTTGGCAGACAAAAGGAGAGCGCGTTGGATCGCCTTCGTGGCGCGGTGACGCGCTTGATGGAACATAATCGGAACATCAAGAAGAAGTCTCTGCCGAGCCCAAAAAAGCAGACGCCCGTCAACGTGCGAGACGTCCAACAGCGTGCGGAGTGGGCGCAACGGATGAACATGGAGGAGCAGGCGGCTGCGAGGGTGAATGAGCGTTCAATGATGAGGGCCGACGTGTTCTCTACATCACACGTCAGGCCCGGCGCGTTCGGCTCGGAAGCTTCTCCCGTACAGTTGGGTGTCGACGCCGCCAACCAGAGGGCGGCATCCGCTTACTCGATGCTGACAAAGAAACCGACGCCCCGGAAACTTTCACTCTCTCCGATTGCAGAGGCTAAGAAACCCACGGATTCACCGCCACCGCCAAAGCCTCTCATCGCGTCACCGTTGACACAAAAGCTGGTGGAGCGCGCGAGACAGCGCGAGGCTCAGCTCAGGAGGCAACGACGGAAGACCAAGCCTAAGAGAACGGGGTTCAAATCGACGTCGGATCCATCCGTCCGAGGCGAGGAGACCCCTCCTTTCTCGGTGGGTGACATGCGCGACATCGACGCGCAATACCGGTCGCAGGCGCGCAAGATACCGGGCCAAGGCCGGGCCGGGGTTAAGCGTGGAGGCAAGTCCGAGTGGGCCGTGTCGCTCGAGCGGGATATGCGGGTGGCGGACGAGGCGCGAGCGCGAGAGGAGGCTCGGAGGAGAGAGGCGTCGCCGGAGCACGTCCCGCGGAAACCCGGGGTCTTTGACGTTACCCTCACCCCGGTGGAGCTGGGCACGAAAGCGGCGGGGAAGAGGGCGGCGGCGGCTTACATGAAGAAGACACGACGGAAGAAGCCCGAGAAGGACGACGACGCGTACTCGCTCAACTTTGACTCGGACGAGCTCTCCGAGGACTTTGACTCGGACTGGGACGACGACGAGGTGTACCTGTCGGCCGAGCTCGACGCTCACTTCGAGGATGTCTCACCAATCGTCGTCAGACCACCTTCCATCTCGCCGGAACCTCAGACCGCCTTCAACGCCTTCGCGCGAGATATCGCTACCGATGTCCTTCGCGACGCTTGCGAGGCCGTCGCGCGGGACGTCGCGGTCGAAGCACTCCGCGAGGCCTTGTCAAAGACTGTCGCTGACGTTCTCGGCGAGATTTCCGACGCCGCCGTCGACGTCGCCGAGTTGGACTCCGCGTTCGCCCACGGCATCATCTACTCGGCCCTCGACCTGTGCGACATCGAGGAGGCTGCGATCCAGGCTGTGTACGACTGCGCCGACGACGCGGCGGATGCCGTGGAGATTGACGCCGTCGTGTACGGTCAGATGGAGCGGGCGGTTCAGGCGTGCGAGCTTGACGGTTTCATCCTTGACATCGTCTACGACCTGGTGGAAACCGTCCCGGCGACGAGTAAACGCTGGGAGGAGGACAGGGCGTTCGAAGCGGCGGCTGCGGAGAGGATGGCGTTCGTGAAGAAGCTGAAGGACAGGGCTGCGTCTGAGAAGGAGAAGGAGTCCCGTCCGTCGAGTCGGGGATCCCGCGGGGAGATGGACGAGCTGCAACAGAGGCTCGACGCCTTACGCGAGCAGCATAAACAGGTGCACGAGGACATCCACGAGCAGAGGAGGTGGGGTAAGTACCTGGAGCACACGCCGAAGCACATGCTCCGCGACAGGGAGTTCTCCATGGAACAGAGCGACAGAATCTGGGACCAGGAGCCCGCGGTGGCGCTGCGGTACCGCAAGAACCCACTGTACGATCCCGTCTTGGCAACCAACGACGACATCCTGGAGTGGGAGCCCAACGATAACGACGCGTTCGAACTGCCCGAGAGCGTCGTGGACTCGGACGAGAGTACGGGGGAGGCGGAGGCGGAGGCTACTCCGGATCCCCGTCGAGAGCGTGTAAGGGCCAGGGACAAACTCGCGGCGCGGGCGTACGCAAACAAGCAGCAGCTCGTTTCGTCCCCCAAGGACACGCCCACGAGGCGGACGAGGCTGAAGGATGACCTGCCCACGACCTCTGCGATCAAACGCGCGGAACGCGCTGAGCGCATCGCCGAGAAGACGAAGCTGGCACAGGAGAGGGCGCTGCTATCCTGGACTTGGGCGCAGGGAAAGCGGCCGCCGTCTCCCCAACCCTGGGAGGACGATGATGCGGAGGCAGATATGCACGCCATGTTAGAGGAGGAGGCACGGATCAGGGAGGCTGAGCTGGCCGTGCCTGGTACCGAGGAGCCGAAGACGCCGTCCAAGACCAAGATTTACGGCGGCGGGAGGGGATCCGTCCCGCCGAAGAAAATGTCCGTCGCGGCGATGCGGCAAGCGCAAGCGGATGAGCGCCGCGCGCGGGGTCTGGAGCCCCTCGGTGACCCGAAACACCGCACCCCGCCGCCCGGGCAGAAGAGGAAGAAGGTGTCGCCCCAGAGGTTGCAGCGGCCGCCGTCCCCCCAACCCTGGGAGGATGATGATGCGGAGGCGGATCTGCACGCCATGTTCGAGGAGGAGGCACGGATCAGAGAGGCTGAGCTGGCCGTGCAAGCGGCGGAGCAGAACGCGGCTGCGAGCAGGATTCAGGCGATGCACCGCGGCAGGATGGCTCGCAAGCACGTCGAGGCGAAGAGGGCCGAGGCGGCTGCGGCTGCGACGCCCGCCGAAAACTCTCCCGGGTCATCGCCCGGGCAGGAGAACCACAGCCCAGGGAGCAAGAAGAAGCGCAAACCCAAGACAACTCCGCGGACCAAGGCGATGTCTCCCCTTGAATCCGTGTACTCCACCTCCGGCATGAGACGGAAGGGGAGAAGGAGCTTAGCTTAGCTTAGTTTAGACATAGACACTTGCCAAAATGAAACAGGCAAGTTCCACAAAACCGAATCTCGACCGAGTGACACCAGGCACAACGATGGACCAGTACGCGCACGCGGTGGCGGAATACCTGAAGGGGCACGTCGGGGTTCAGGACGTTAAGTATGTTCCGGGTGAACCCGCGTCCATGTCCGACATTCAGGCCTGGGAAGACGCCAACGCGCCCTTCAAGCTCCCGGAAGATCTCAAGGCGTTCCTGCTCAGCTCCAATGGGATGAAGATGACTTGGGACGTCTTGTTCAAGCAGGAGGTGCATCACCTGGGAAACATGCACATCAACTCGCTTGTGGAGATCGAGATGGTGCCCATGGCGCTCGTGCCCCATGACGACGAGGAAGATGAGATCCTCCTAGTCCCGCCCGGGTCCGTCTGGGATCCGCGACGCGACGACGACGGCGAGCGCGGTCCAAAGGATTGGAAACCGCCCGTGCCGTCGGCGGCGTTCGACCTTGATTCCTCGATCAGGCACGGTCGCGTGGCGCTGGTGTTCGTCCCAGCCTTTGACCCGTCGTCGTCGGGGTCGAACGTCGGCGACGAGCTCACCCCCACGAGGTCCGTCCCGCACAAGGCGCAGGTTTGGTTCCAGGACATATCGACGCGTTGGCACATCGTGGCGGACTCCTTCGGCGAGTACTACCGGCTGATGGCCGCGCACCTGGGTCTGCCCAGGTGGCACTACAAGATCATGGACGTGGGGATGGATCGACCGACGACGCAGTGGTTCAACTTCTTCAAGCCGGAGCTCCTGGCGATGGACCTGGACAAAGGGAAGCTTCGAAGGCAGGAGATGAAACGGCGATACTGACGAGCCGTGTGCGATTGGGCTCTTGGAAGCCGAAGGATCGATACCTTAGCACTACTTATAGCTAGCTAGCTAGTTCCTAACGTTGTACAACACCTATGAGATAGCCTCACCCCGGAGATAGCCTCACCCCGGTTGACGACACCCCACACTCGCCCGTTTGCGTTCTGTTCGCTACTGCATGGTCGTCAGTTTGGTCTGCCTACTCTTCTTCGCGACAAGATTCTCTGGCAGCACCGCGTTCACCTGGTCCACCACCGCGGGCATCTTCCTCACCGCGAGCAGCACGTCATCGTGGGTGATCACCTTACCCTTGCGGTGCTGCGCGAACGCCGCCAGATCGTTCGCCAGCGTGTGCACGTACGTGCTCGTCAGCTCCGTCAGGCACTGCGCAAACTGCGGCGAGATCCGCACGCTGTACTGCCTCGAAGCCTCCTCCGCGATCTTGACCACCTCGCACTTGAGCCTCTCGTTCAGCTTCTCCTTCTTCTTCTCGTTGGGATCATCCACGTAGTTCTCCGGGTCGGCGATGGCGCCCCCGTGCCCCTGAAGAACGAGGTCGTCGAGCTCGTCGTCGTCCATCGCTGCGCGAGCTAAAAAGTGATTTTAAATCAGGGTGCCAACTTCTGGCAGTCATGATCAACATCAACGAGAAAGGGCCGCGCGGGTCGTGGCGACTCGTTTCAATAACAACGCTAGCGGAGAGCTTCTACGTTTCTCAGTACTTCTTCCTCTGCTTGGCATCCTTTGCCTTCTGGCCGGTCATGATACCGATCTGGCCCGTGTTCCTCACAACCTTGGCCAGGCCCGCGCCAGCCTTGGCGCGCTTGCTCGGCCGCCTGTTGAGCATCCTCGGGTCCAGCTGCCAGTACGCGTAGGGCTCGAGGGCGCCGTTCATCCTGTCTCCCTGTGCTCCCTTCTTCGCCTTGTACCTGTCGGTGCTATGCTTGCCGTCGCCCTTCTTCGACTTGACCGTCTTCGTCGTGGCGCCGGACTTGGTGGTGCGCGACGTCTTGTTGGTCCGGACCGAGCGGCCCGACCTCATCGTGAAGCCGCCCATCGTCTTAGCCGTGCGACGCGACACGCCGCCCAAGGACTTGCCGCCGACGGAGCGTCCATCGTCGAAGTCGTCTTCATCGTCACGACCGCGCTTACGACCCTCCTTCTCCTCGACGATGACCAGGCGACCTCCCTCGTCGCGCTTGTACCCGCCGCCGTCGTCGTCGTCAAATTCACCGCCGCGGCTCTGGTTGAGCATGTGCCGGCGCATGGCGCTCTCGTCGAGGAGGTTGAGCGGCTCAGAGCCGGACGCAGCCCCGGGCAGCCTCGCACCCCCGACGGCGCGAAGCGCGTGCGCCGCCGCCGCGCTCCTCGGGCCACCGCCGCCCGCGTCCCTCCGCGACGTGGGAGCCATGGAGTAGGCGCCCCGGCCGCCGCCGCCCACGGTGGATCGACCGCCGCGCCCGGTTCTCACCGTCTGGCCGTCGTCGTCCGAGAAGACCTCCTCGTCGTTCCACGCGGACTTGCGCGCGGTGCGGGCGGACTTACCCGCGAGGGACTTGGCACCGCCGCCGAACTCGCTGCCGGCGACGGACGCCTTCCTGCGCCTCTCCGTTCTCACCTCCTCGCGTCGCATGTGCTGCAAAAGCGCGGAGTGAAGCTCCGGGGTGACAGCCTCGACGGCGTCCCAGCCGCATCGCTTCACCAGTCGCTCCACCACCACCCTCACCTTGCTCCTGAACCTATTGAAGCCGTCCTCGTCGTCGCAGCAGTGCAGCAGAGCGGGGACCAGCGTGGGGAGTTGCGCGGCGAGGTCCGTCTGGGGCAGGCGAACAGCCGCAACCTTGATGAAACCAATCGCACCCTTGATAACCTCGCGGTTGCCAGTCTCCATGAGGGCAAACACCGCGGGGAGAAGCTCCGGGACGGTGGACACGAGCGCGGCGCTGAACTCGTACAGCAGACGCGCGAGCGCCATGACCGTCGCGCTCTGCATCGTGGGCGTGGCTCCAACCACGCCCGCGAGAACCGTCATGAAGAATTTGCGGACACCCGCGCCCATCTCCTCCCCGTCCACCGCGTCCATGCCGTCAAACTCGTCGTCGCTGTTGGCCGCGTCGGGAGCGTCGTTCTCGTCGTCGCTTCCCTCGGCGAGCCACGCGCCGAGCATACCGCCGCCGCCGCCCGCACCCCCGCCGATCCTGCCGGACCCGCCCGCGCGGCCAGCCTTGCGCTCCATGCTCCGGGGGATATCCACCAGGAGCCTGAAAGCCTGCTGCCGCGTCCTCGCGTTGGTCTCCTTGGTCGCGACGATGAGCTCGCCGAGAAGGACCGCGAATGATCCCTGGCTGCCGCCCATCGCGGCACCATCCTCGGCGTCATCCTTCTCCGCCTCACGCTCCATCAGGCTGGGCAGGATCGCCGCGACGCAACGCAGGCGGTACCTCCTAGCCGCCGGGGCGCACATGCCGGACCCTTCCACCAGCGCCTCCTCCGCGGGCTCCGCGTTGGCGACGAGCCAGTCACCGCCCAGGTTGGCTCCGGGACCGAGTGCGGGCTTCATGAGCGCCGCGAGGAGCTTGTACGCGCGCTTCTGCACCGCCGCGTCCTTCTCCAGGGCGGCGGGTCTGGCAGCCTTGAACACGAGGTCCCGGGCCGCGTTGTCCAACCCGGGCACCATGGCCAGCGACAGGTCCATGAAGGTGCACCTCCTCGCGGACTTGGTGTCACCGCCCTCCTGCAGCGCGTCGGGCGCATCTTCGGCATCGGACGTCACCTTGACGAGCTTGCGAAGGACGGTGCGGAAGAACCCTCCGAGAGCGGCCGTCTCGGTGATCTGCGCGAAGCACCCCACCGTCGCGCTGAGCTCGCCGCGTCTCTCGGGCGGCGCCGCGACGAAAAGGTTGAAGAGGATGGGGAGGAAGTTTCGGGCGTACTTGGCGACGGTCGCCGCCTGCCCCTCCGCGATCTGTGCGGAGAACCAGTCCGGCCGGTCCTCGAGGAGCAGCGCGGTCGCGGCAGCCTCCTTAGCCTTGTCCTCATCGTCCTCGTCGTCCTCGTCCTCGTCGTCCTTGTCAGAGTCGGCGTCCGCCTTGTCAGCGTTGACCACCGCGCGCGCCTGCTGGATGAGGCGACGGAGCGCCTCGGTGAGCGGGCCGCGGAGATCCGCTCGCGCGGAGAGTGCGCTACCGAGGCTCGGCGCGAGGCCCGGGAACGACTCCGACGCATCCTGGGGCCAGCGGCAGAAGGCGGGGAGGAGGCTCCACAGCGCAGCCTCGCCAGCCGCGCACCGCTGCGCCTCGAACGCCCGACCCGCCGCCTTGGCCTGCGCCGCTCGCGCGCCGAGTCGTCGCGCCACGGGCAGGATCTCCTCGGAGAAGTATGACATCCTCGCACCCTTGAGCGCCTGGCGGAGGAGGGGAACGAGCCACAACCTGGCACCCGCGGCTCCCGCCACGTTTCCGCCGTCCTCGTTGAGCTCGGCACCCGCGCCGATGTCCATGTCCATGTCGTCGTCGCCCATGCCGTCGTCGACGTCGTGACCGTACTCGGACTTGGCGGCGATCTCGGCGTCGATACCTTCCTCGAGACGGAGGGGCAACACGCCGAGAACCTGCTCGGGGCCGAGAGCCTTCACTGCGGCTGAGAGGGTTTGCGTGAGCTGCCCTCGGCACGCCAGGCCCTCCGCGTGGGCGCCCATCTCACCCAACGCCTCGAGGCACCCGCCGAGGATGGCACCAGCCGCGGCACCCAGGCGCTCGAACGCGACCGCCACGACGGGCAACGCCACGGGCCACGCCGCGCGGTACCTAAACCCGAGCGACGCCTTCAGCGCGGCGGCCACGCCGATGACGGGGGGCGGCCTCGCCGGCGCCGACTTCCCCGCCGCCCTCGCCGCCGCCATCGCCTTGATCCCCTCCCGCACCATGTTCGTGTCCACGCACTTGGTGACGAGGGACGCCAGGCACGTCGCCGCCTCCATCACCACACCCTCGTGCACCGCGTTGAGCATCTTGACCAGCTCGTGGCACGCGAGGGGCAGCGCCCGGGCGCCCGCATCCGCCGGGTCGAGCTCGTGCAGCCGGCGCACCGCCGCCGCGTGCGCGCGGATGAGGGACACGGCGAGCGTGGGTCGACGCGTGGACTCGTTCTGCGCGGCGGTTGACAGTGGACCGATCGCCGCCGCGGCCGTCGCGGCAGCCTCGCTCGACGCTCCAACCGCAGCGCCAATCGCGGACTTTCCCGGGACGCCAAAGCCGGTGTTACCAGCCGCAGCAGCCGCAGCAGCCGCCGCCGCCGCGGTGGCGCTCGCGCCCGTGGGCTGGAAGAGCGCCACGAGCGCGTCGCACGCGTGCTGTGTGAGGAGGGGCTCGGCAAGGTCCAACAGGCCGGTCACCGCACCGGAAACCTCCCCCGCCGACGACCCGTCGAGCTCGCCGAGGATGAGCTTGAGGGCGACCAGCAGGTGGAGGGACTCTTGGGCCGCAGCCTGCGCGCGCTGCTCCGCCGCCTTGGCGCCGGATGCGCCGTGCATGTTCGTGAGTTCACGCGCAGCCTTCACCGGGGCGCGCGCAATGGCCACGGCGACGGTCGCGAACGCGCGGCTCGCCGGCCCCGCCGCGGATGTCCCCCTCACCGCGCGAAGCGCCTCCGCGACGGACGCCGCCGCCTGCTTCCGCACCTTGGGCCTGGAGTCGACGCAAAGGTTGGAGATGGCGCCGAAAGCCTTGGCGCAGTGCGGCCACTCGTTCGTGCCCGGGTCCTGCGCGTCCCTGAGCGCGGCGACTAGCTGTCCGATGCATCGAACCACGCCCTTGAGCGCCACGGGCTTCTCCTGCGCCGCGCGACCGGTCTTGAGGAGCACTTGCATCGCGTGGGGCAATCGGCTCAGCACCGGGCCCGTGGGTGCGTGCTCCAGCGCCACGCCCAGCACCGTGAGCATCGCCGCGCTCGTCTCGGGGCTCGCCTCGGTGTCCGTCCGCTCCAGGGACGACAGCGACGCCGCGAACACCGCCGTCGGCGACGGCTTGATTCCCTCAGCCTTGAGGATGGATGCCACCGCCTCGAGCACCGCCGTCACATGCTTCGAGTCCGCCGACGAGGACATCAGGTGCCTCTCGTACAGCTCCGCCACCGGGTCGCCAGTCTCGAAACCTTCGAGCTCGACCATGTCGTCAGATTCGCGCCACGAACGGCCGACCTACTGTCCGTCAGAGCTCCGCGCGTTGTGTCCAACACCTTGGCGGCGGAGCGCAGTCCAGAAAGTCGGCGGCGAAGTGGTTTTAATTATTTTTAACATCAATTAGCACAATTCTGTTACTGAAATGACATACAAATTGAAGCCCGAAATGGCCGATATTCCCCTCGGAAGCGCCAACAAGCAGTAACGTTATCAGCAAACGAACCGCGGTGACGTCGTTCACATGCCGACCGAGCGGCTCGTACGGCAGAGTCGAGAGCTTATTTTCTCGTCGCGGCGCAGTATCGCTCCTCACCGGTGTCATGGCGAGTACCTCGATCGCCGTGGAGGATGTCAAGGTCAAGGATGCGGCCGGTGAGAAGGCGGCAACGAACGCACCGATGGTTCCTTTGACCCAACTGTTCAGATTCTACGGACCTGCCGAGAAGGCCATGCTCGCGGTGGGCATACTCTTCTGCATGATCGGAGGTGTTTCTTTTCCGTGCATCAACATCGCCTTCGGAGAGCTCCTGGACTCCACCGCGTCCATGTCCAACATCGAGGAGACGACCAGAAACGCGGTTCTGTTCATGGTCGGAGTCGCGCTCGTGCTCGGCGTCTCCTTGTTCCTCGGCCTCGGCCTCGTCAGCTGGGCAGCCACCCGCGGCGCGAGCAACGTGCGAAGGGCTTATCTGCAGTCCATGATGGCGCAGGACGTTGCCTTTTTCGACGCGGCCAAGGCTGGTGAACTGAGCGCGGCGACGAGCGAGAAGGTCCAGATCCTTCAGAACGGCACCGCTAAAAAGTTGGGCGAGCTCGTGCAGGCGACGTTCACCGGCGTGGGCGGACTCGGCGTGGGATTCTACTTCTCGTGGGAGCTGTCGCTGGTGATCATGGCGGGCGTGCCCTTGCTCGCGGGGGCGCTCTACTTCCTGGTCAAGGCTACCACCCAGCTCACCGCCGCCAACCCCGAGTACGAGAAGGCTGGAGCGGTGGCGACGGAGAGCCTCAACGCGTGCAGGGTCACCTCGGCTCTCAACGCCCAAGGCCGGGTCGCGGAGCGGTACGAGTCACACCTCGGCGACGCGGAGAGAGTGGCGACCAAGAACCTGTGGAACATCTCGTTCGCCAACGGCGGTCTGTTCGGAGTCATGTTTATCATGTACGCCGGCGGTTTGCTCTTTGGCGCCTATCTAATCTCAAACTCCACGGAGAGTGCGATGAGCAAGTACCCGCCCCCCGCGGGACTTCTTGACCCGTTCGACGCCACCTGGGGCCAACACGCGAACATCTCCGCCGTGTTGTGCTACGAGGCGAAGAGCGGCGATGCGTACGTGGGCGATGCGCTGCGTACGTGCGCGTGTGCCCTGGACTACTCAATCATGGAAACGGAAACCCGGCTTACGAACCCAAACTGCGGGTGCGGGTACCGCAGCGGCGACCTGACCTCCACGGGCCTCAGCGCCGGCAGCTCCCCGTGCATGACCGGCGGGACCGTGATCATGGTGTTCTTCGCGGTGCTCATCGGCGGCTTTTCCTTTGGCATGGCTGGCTCGTCCATCGAGGCGGTGATCAAGGCGAAGACGGCGGCGCACCAGCTGTACGAAGTCATCGACAGGAAGCCACAGGGTGGCGACGGCGCGGATGCGCGCGAACCCAAGGGCCTCGCGCTCAAGACCCCAATCAGCGGCGATATCATGTTCAACGCCGTTCACTTCTCCTACACGACGCGACCGGTGTTCCGCGGGATCGACCTTCACATCCCGGCGGGTATGACGGTGGCGCTCGTGGGCGAGAGCGGGTGCGGCAAGTCCACCGTGACCCGCCTCCTCGAGAGGTTCTACGACCCCAGCGCGGGAACCATCACCCTCGACGGCGTCGACATAACCAAACTTCGCATCGACAACCTCAGATCAGCCATCGGCGTCGTGTCGCAGGAACCGCTTCTCTTCAACGCCAGCATCGGCATGAACATAGCGGTGGGCCGCGCCGGGGTCAAGCACGCGACCGACGTTCCAATCGCGGAGATCGAGTCCGCCGCGCGAGCCGCTTCCGCGCATGACTTCATCGCCACCTTCCCCGACGGATACGATACCGTCGTCGGCGGCAAGAACAGCAAACTCTCGGGCGGACAGAAGCAGCGAGTCGCGATTGCCAGGGCGGCGCTGCGCAACCCGCCGATTCTCATCCTCG
>Ga0257106_1000871_pt1 | contig 16162 bp, 14 predicted proteins | sample LP_taG_3_FD_190177 | JGI IMG/M metagenome (GOLD analysis project Ga0257106, IMG submission 190177) | Marine microbial communities from Northeast Subartic Pacific Ocean, Canada - LP_J_2011_P26_10m | ecosystem: Environmental > Aquatic > Marine > Oceanic | place: Canada: Northeast Subartic Pacific...
CATGGATACCACCACCAATTATAACTACTTTTGCTTTACTTGGTAAGTTTGACATAAGAAAATACTATTTTTCTTAAAAGGCAATTAATATAATTATTTTTATAACTAAAATTTATATATAAAAAATATGAATTTATTAGAATTGTTGAATAAACTGCTAATAGCTTATGTTTTTAAGTGTATCCAAATAATCATTAAATTCTCTAACAAAAGATTCGCTTGGTCGAATATTTTTTATTCGCTGATCAGTTGAAGTTTTTTCTAAAAGAAAGAATCCTTTTTCACAAGCTTCATTAATGATTAAAGCTGATTTTGGTCGAGAGGTTTTAAAAAGTCTAGTCTTTAATTCTTCTACCGAAAGTTTTTTATTAAGTTTGTATGCTGACATGACAAGTAGCATCATATGATAATGAGAGGGTGATTTTCTAAAAAAATAATTACTTGAAGTGTGAGATTTTTTTACTTGATCTTCCCAAAAGTCTAAAAGACTTTTTTTTTTATCTGGCATATTTAAGCTCTAACTCTAGATTTTGTTGGATCGTAAAATGGAAATGGCACAACTTTCGCAATAATTCTTTTTTGGTGACCATCTATTTTTCCAATTTCTACTTCAGTTCCAATTTCAGAATACTTAACATCAATTCGGCATAGCGCAATATTTTTTCCAAGTATAGGAGATAACATCCCACTAGTTATTATTCCTACTTGTCCCCGACCTATATAAACACTGTCACCGTGCGCAGCAGGTTCATGCCCGACTAATTCTAAGCCAACTAATTTCTTTTGCGGGTTTGCTTTTCTTTTAATTAATTCTTCTTTACCTATAAAGTCATCTTCTTTAGTTTTAAGTGGAACTGTAAAACCAATACCTGCTTCAAAAGGATCGGTTTGATCATCAAATTCATAGCCATAAAAAATTAGACCAGCTTCAATACGAACCATATCTAAGGCCTCCAAACCTAAAGGTGTAATATCAAACTCTTTACCAGCTTCCCAAACTTTATCCCAAACTTCACTAGCATCTTTTGGATGACACCAAATTTCATAACCAAGTTCACCTGTGTAACCTGTTCTTGAAATAACAATTGGTGTGCCTGTTTCATGATCTATTCTTGCAATATTAAATCTAAACCATTCAAGTTCGGTGATTGATGGTTGTATTGGAGGTGTCCACACAAATTTTTCTAAAATTCTTCTACTATTTGGACCTTGAACAGCGATGTTATGAATATGATCTGTTGCAGATTTAATCCAAACTTTATAATTTTTTTTTTTAGCTTGTTCTTTTAACCATTCACCACTGTATTCATCTCCACCAATCCACCTAAAATTATCCTGTCCTAATTTAAATAAAGTACCATCATCTAGCATGCATCCATTTTCATAGCACATAGCAGTGTAGACAACCTGACCTACAGATAATTTTTTTACATTTCTTGTAAGGGTATACTGCATTAAATTTTCCGCATCGGGTCCTAGAATTTCAAACTTTCTAAGAGGAGATAAGTCTGTTGCAATCGCACTTTCTCTACAAGCTGTATATTCTTTTATAGTTCCTGAATTTGTAAAATTATTAGCAAGCCAGAAACCTTTATATTCAACAAAGTTTCGAGTTAACTCTGAAGTTTTTTTATGAAATCCAGTTTCTTGAGTTAGTTTAGGTTCTGAGTCCGTTTTCATTCTAAATGCTATTGCTTTTGAATACTTTTTTTCCTTTGAATAAGTTCTAACAAAAATATCAGTCGGATTCCAACCATTTGCACCATCAACATCGCAGGGACAAGCTGATGATATACATGTTAGGTCTTTTAAAGCTCTAAATAAAACATAATCTCCTGGTCTTGACCAAGGCTCGTCAAAAGAGGCAACATTGTTTGCATCAATTGCAGTATTGAAAAATAGGTTTATTGCAGACCAACTTTTTCTAGAATTGATATCATATTTATTAAGTCCATTATTAAAGTTATCTGTGCAGTTAATATGGCCCATATACCCCATATCCTCATAATACTTTGAGGTACAAGCAAGATTAAAAGTATCATGTCTTCCAACTGTATCTCTTACAACTTCAATCATTGCCTCATGATCACCATCGTAAAATTTTGAAAATAAACCAGGTCCAGGGTAGGCACCACCCATAAACGTTCTTGTTGCTTTATCATCGATAATACTTTCAATACCATCGTTTAATTTTTGTGTATCAAAAGCTAGAAAATCAGAACACTGTCTTCCACCCGGATCAATTATTTGAATATACTCACCAGCTTTAACTTCATAAGTTTCAGCAGTTCTTCTTTTTACAAGCTGTTCAATAATTGGATCACCAAGCGGGTCTGGTAAAATAAATTGTTCATCTGTTTCAATAAATTTAGCTTTATTTAAAAAAATAGTTAAATCTGTTGGTGGATTTTGTTCATGAACATTCATTTGATTACCTGGTGCTGCAATCATAACTACACACTTGTCTTTTGAAGTTAGTAATATTTTTTCACCCATCATACAATCATTGTTAAAAATAACTGATGATTTAGCATGGTTTAAATCAAGATTTTTTTTCTTTAGGAGCCTTGAAATTTTTTCATCACTTGAAATAGTTTTTTTTGAAAAATCTGCATTAGCATTTTCTTTTAAATTTAAAATAGATAAATCAGATTTACCTTTTGAGTTAAAAACAATTATCTCACAAGCTTGCCTTCCTTCATCATTAATTATTTCAATTTTATCTTCAGGTAAAACTTCCAATATAGAGAGACCACCGCCTCTTACAAAATATCTTTCAACCCCTGGTGGCAAAGTTCTTAATCCAGGATTTTTTGTATTTTTACTAGTATGTAGCATTGGTGCACAAAATTTTAATATTTGAGGATTAGCATAATATAATCAAAGGGGATTGACTATAAATTTAATAAATGAGAACATGTTTTTATAACTTAATATTGAGGGAGAGAATATAATGAAAAAAATAGTATCGTTAATATCTGCCTTAGTAATTTCAGCTGTAAGTTTTGCTGGAGTTTCTAACGCTGCAGATAGTAAAAAACCTATCGTTATTCCAACTCATAACTGGTCAAGCCAAATTGTAATGGCCCACGTTATTGGTGGAATTTTTGAAACTATGGGAAATAATGTAAAATATGTAAACACTGACTCACAAGCTGTTTATGAAGCAATTCGTATCGGCGATGTAAGCATATCTCATGAAGTGTGGGAATCTGCATTTGGAAAGTCATTTACTACAGCGCTAGACAAAGGTGGTTTGGTTGACTGGGGAGATCATGAAGCCAGAACTCTTGAAGATATGGGATATCCAAACTGGGTTGCAGAAAAAGGATTATGTCCTGGTCTTCCAGACTGGACAGCATTAAAAAATCCAGCTTGTGCAAAAAACTTTACAACACCTGATTCAGGTGGAAAAGGACGAATGTTAGAAGGTCCACAAAGTTGGCATGGAGATTTAATACCTCAAAGGGTTGATGCTTTAGGGCTTGGAGATCTTTGGACTGTTAAGTTTGCTGGAAGTGCAGATGCACTTTGGGCTGAACTTAAATCAGCTGAAAAAGAAGGAAGAGGAACTATAATATTTAACTGGACACCAAACTTCACAGATGGTGCTGGTTTTACTTTTATAGATTTCCCTCCATATTCAGCAGGTTGTAGACCAGAAGACGGTGGTGATGGAAAATGTGGTTCGCCAGATGGTTATTTGAAAAAAGCTGTAAATGCAGATTTTCCAAAAACACATCCAGCAGCAGCAGGGGCATTTAAAAAAATGTCATTCTCTACAAGTCACATTGGTGCAATGGCTGCTTTAGTTGACCTTGACAAAATGACTCATGAAGACGCAGCTAAAAAATGGTTAGCTGATAACAAGAGTGTTTGGCAAGCTTTTACTAAATAAGGGTAACAGTTAATAAATTGAAATCTCTCCCAACAACGTTGGGGGGGATTTTTTTAAACAATGTGCTTTCGCACCAATTCAAACTACGGACCTATTTAATTAAATGATAAATTTTTTTTTATATATATCTATCAGTCTATTAGTTTTTAGTTCTTCTTTTGCAAAAAATATAGACATACAAGAAGATGTTAAGATTGGTTTTGTATGTGAGTTAGAAAAGAAAATAATTAAGAGCCCAGAATATAATTATAAAACTTTTTTAGCAAAAGATTTAGATGATAAAAATTTAGATAAATTTGAAATTGATGCAAAACAACCAGAAAAACTTTTGATCAATGGGTTATCATTGTTCCTTTCGCAAACTGTAAAATTTGATGTAAAAGTTGTAAATAAAGACATAGTTTTATTTAAAGCTTTTGACGAAGATAAAAACTACTCAGAATCAGGTATAATTAATAGAAAATCAGGTGAATTAGTTCATGAAATTACAATGGGTTTAAAAGGTGACAACCCTGAAAAAAATATTTCTTTTTACTCATGTACCTAAATAAAAAAAAATGAAAAAATATTTATTTTATTTAACTTTAAGTTTTTTAATTGCAACATCAGTATTAGCTCGAAAAACTGGCTGTGAAGGAAATTGTAAAGATGGTTTTGGTAAATGGACTTACACTGACAAAACAACTTATGAAGGTAATTGGGTTGGTACACAAAAACAAGGACAAGGAGTTGAGACTTGGCCTAATGGATATATTTATAAAGGTGAATTTAAAAATAGCGTATGGAGTGGAAAAGGTATTTTGACCTTTCCAAATGGAGCAACTTATAATGGAGAGTGGGCCAATGGATTTATGAATGGAAAAGGCGCATTTACATGGTCCGATGGAAGAAAAAAAATAGGAATTTGGAAAAATGGTAAATTACAAGAATAATTAAAAGATGTTACCAAATATATTTTTAAACAAATTAATGAAGATATCTGAGCCAATTAGACAATTTGGAGGCCTCATCATCTTAACAGTTATTGTGATTTTTTCCTTTTCTATCTTAAATAATATTTTTGGTGAAGGTGATGAATTAATTACTAAAATGAAAAAAGAAGAAGAAAGAATTGCAGAAACAAGAAAACAAAATGAACTAATTTCAAGTTTGCCATCAGGAATTTTAGTATTTTATGATGGAACTGACCAATATAAATTATCATTAGAGCAGTATGAAAAAGTTTGCAATGCAACAAAAATTATTCCTCAACGTGCAATTATGGGAGCTAATTTTTTAAATTTTAGAGCACATTATATTTACACCATTAATGGAAATAAAATTGATGAAACATTTGTTAAGTGGAACAAGGAAGATAAAAAATGCTTTGCAGGTTTTACTGTGAGTGGAAATAATGTTGGGGTAGATGAAAAAATTACTGTTAGTGGAGAGGTTTTAAATTTCTTAAGTACTGGAATTGATACTAGAGTTTATTTTATTAAAAATTTTTAAGGAGGAAAAGATTAAGTAAAAATAATATAAAAAGTGTTTTTTATTTTTATTTCGTATAACTTATTAGAACATTATGACTGATACAGTAATTAAATGTGAATCTGTTTATAAGATTTTTGGAAATAATGCCAAAAAGATGCTTCAAGAAGCAAATGGAAACGTAGATGCTAAAACATTTCAAGAAAATGGATGTATAGTAGGAGTTAACAATGCTTCTTTTGAAGTTTCAAAAGGTGAGATGCTAGTTGTTATGGGTTTATCAGGCTCAGGAAAATCAACATTGTTGAGATGTATTTCTAGATTAACAGATGCAACTGCTGGAAAAATTTTTATAGAGGGTCAAGATTTACTTTCATTAAATAATAAAGAGCTGATTGATCTTAGAAGAAATAAAATGGGAATGGTATTTCAAAGTTTTGCTTTACTCCCTCACAAAACTGTTGTGGAAAATATTGCTTTCCCACTTCAAATCAAAGGGATTAAAACCAAAGATAGCATCGATAAAGCAATGGAAATGATTAAACTTGTTGGTCTTGACGGAAGAGAAAACTATTTTCCAAGAGAGCTTTCCGGTGGACAACAGCAAAGAGTAGGTATTGCACGATCATTATCTGTTGAACCTGACATTTGGTTTTTAGATGAACCATTTTCTGCACTAGATCCATTAATTAGAAAAGAGATGCAGGATGAATTTTTGAGACTTCAAGAAAAATTACAAAAAACAATTATGTTTATTACGCATGATTTTGATGAGGCTTTAAAGCTTGCTGACCGTATTGCAATAATGAAAGACGGTATAATTGAACAACTAGATACCCCGGCAAATATTGTGTTAAACCCAGCAACAGAATATGTAAAAAAATTTACTGAAGAAGTTCCCAGGGAGAAGGTTTTAAAGATAGAAGATGTGATGGAAAAACCAAATAATGAAAATTTAAGTGATTTAAAAGTTTTAAAAAATGAGATAATTGAAAATGTTGCTGAAAAAATCTTAACTCAAGATAAGTCAGTATCTGTAATTGATGAAAATAATCAAATTGTTGGTACTGTTCATCCATCAAAAATAATACATACAGTTTTTGGTGGAAAAAAAAACAATGATTAAAATATGGAATTATTAAAAAAATACCCAAAACTATTTCAATGGTTATTTTTGTTAATTACTTTTTTTACCTTATGTTTTGCAATCGATGTTCCGGAAACTTATAAATTTATTAGAGGTCAAGCAGAATTCATTAAAGATCCAAATCAGAGCACTTATACTCTTTTTGGTGCAGAAGTAAGATATTACGCATTTGATGTTTTTTGGAGACTACCTCCTTTGCTTGGATGGTTACCTATATGGATAAATGACTCATTATTTTTTTTAATGAATGATTGGATGCCAATGGAATTTTGGAATGAAGATACTCAAGAATTCAAAACCCGACCTCTTATTTTACAAATAACAAGAAACTTAACCTCTTTTATAACATTTCTCATTGAATTAATTAGAGAAATTTTATTAGGTGGCGTTGAAACTATTGTTGCATTTACAAGCTGGGATTGGATAAGCGAAAATTCTTGGGCAGAATTGCCAGGGCTACCCTGGACAATAGTCGCAGCTAGTGCTGCAATACTTGGATATAAATTAAGCGGCAAAGGTCTTGCTTTATTTGCTGCTATAGTCATGATTTATATTTCTATTTTTGGTCAATGGAAACCCTCGATGCAAACACTTTCATTTATATTGGTTGCAGCACCGCTGTCTTTTATTTTTGGTTTGAGCTTAGGGATTGCGGCATTCAAAAGTAAACGTGTAGAGAAAGCTTTATACCCAATACTTTTAGTTATGCAGACTATGCCTCAATACGCAGTGTTGGTTCCTGCGATTGTCCTTTTTGGTGTTGGCGATCATGCTGGAGTAATTATAACCATGGTTGTAGCTGTTCCACCAATGATATTATTGACCTTATTGGGTCTCAGAGGAGTTTCTCCTGAAGTTATTGAAGCTGGCAGAATGAGTGGATGTAATAATTTACAGCTTATGTTTAAAGTTTTAATCCCAACTGCAAGAAGAGATATTTTGATTGGAGTTAATCAGGTTATTATGGTGTGTTTTTCTATGGCAGTAATTTCAGCATTTATAGGTGCTAAAGGCTTAGGATTTAATTTATTGCTAGCTTTAAATCAGCTGAACATCGGATTAGCATTGGAGGCAGGTTTATGCATTAGTTTGATTGCAATATTGCTAGATAAATTATCTTTAGCTTGGGCTAATAAACAAATAGATTATTTTGGCAATTTAACTTTTTTTCAGCGTTATAAAAATATATTATTTTTTTCTGGTGCAGTATTAATTGGAATTATATTTGCTTATGCTGGATCTTTTTATTTTAAAGAAGGTTTTAATTATTTATATGAAATTCCCCATAACAAAGGAATATCAACAGCAGATTTTTGGAACAAAGGTGTTGATTGGATTTGGGATACCTTCTTTCAAACTTTAAAAATTTTTAATACATGGTTAATAGTAGATGTATTGCAGCCCATGCGAGCTGCCTATCTGCGCATGCCTATTGTTGCAACATTTGTTTTGGTTATGGGAGCTGGCTATATAATTGGTGGAATACGATCAGCTCTTGTAGTGGGAGGATTAACGTTATTTATCGCATTAAGTCCATGGTGGGACAGAGCTTTAGTTACAACATACATGGCAACTTTTGGAGTTATCTTGTCTTGTATAATTGGTTTTACTGTTGGAACTTTATGTTTCCAGAATAAACACACAACAAATTTTATGTTAGGAGTTTGTGATATTTTTCAAACATTCCCTTCATTTGTATACTTAATTCCAGTAATGATGCTTTTTGGAGTTACAGATACTTCAGTATTAATTGCAGTTGTTGTTTATGCAACCATACCTGCAACGAGATACACTATTGAAGGATTAAAAAGTGTTCCATCTTCTTTACATGACGCAGCTTCAATGTCGGGTGTAACAAAGATACAAAGGTTATTGAAAATAGAATTCCCTTTAGCACTGCCTCACATGATGCTTGGTTTAAATCAAACAATTGTATTTGCTTTATTTATGGTAATTATTGGAGCATTTATTGGAACTGAGGATTTGGGGCAATATATTTTAAAAGCTATATCTGATAAAAAAGGTGCGGGTATAGGTTTAACACTTGGTCTCTGCGTTGCTTTTATTGGCTTGATATTCGATAATCTAATTCGAACCTGGGTAGATCAAAGAAAAAAACATCTTGGTATAGATTAGTAAAGATATTCGACATCAGAAAAACGATCTGTCGGAAAAATCCAATAAAATTTTAAAGTTTGATTTCCATTATTTTTTAAAGCATGTTTTGCATCACCTTTTATGTAAACAACATCACCTTTTTTAATTTCTTCAAGTTCACCAGACTTGTTTAATGTTCCAACACCATCTGTAACGACATATATTTCTGCTGGTGAATGATAATGAAGAACTAAATCACCACCAGGTTCGATTTCAGCAAAACCAAGCGAAAGACCAGAGCTTCCTGTAAAATCTGCATCAATTAAGAATTTCCATCTTACACCTGGATATTTATCAGTTTTTGACCACTCTTGGTCAGAAACAGCTTCAAGATTTTTTACAAATATCATAAAAATTTAGATAAAGATTATTTTTCGGGTTGATTTAAAAAAGTTTTTAAAGAGTCATCCATTGCGACTTCCCAATCCGTATGATGTTTTGGGCCAACAGATCCAGTGACAGGTGAGGCAAAAGACTTATTTCTATAAGTCATAATGTTTTCTACTTTGTGATGTTCCCATTCTTTAAAAGTTTTTCTAATTAATTCAAAATCAATTTTTGGGTAATCTGATAAAGTATGAAGTTCTTTTGTATACTCAGTCTGAAAGTCTATCATTTGATCTGCATCTTCTAATTTTTCCTCCAAGGATACCCATTTGTTTATATCTTTTTCTATTTCTGAATTATCTGGAACTTTAATTTTTCCCATTATGACATCTCTTGCGAACCAAGCCTGACAATCAAACATATTAAAAGTATGAAATTGGTCTTGCATGCCTAAGTACATCAATTTGTGATTATTTTGCCAAACTACTCCCTTATATAACATTGGAGGATATAATCTATTTCCTGTCTTTAATTTAAGCTCTTCAGATAAAAAAGGAAAATGATGAAGATATCCTGTGCATAAAATTACAGCATCTGTTTCCTGTACATGACCGTCCTTAAATATTGCCTTGCTACCCTCAAGTCTATCTAGGTGAAAAACTTCTTTCATTCCATCTGGCCACTTAAATCCCATTGGATTATGTCTGTAGGCTATTGTTACACTCTTAGCTCCATACTTATGACATTGAAGAGCTACGTCTTCTGCAGAATAACTACTTCCCAAAACAACTACATTTTTATCCCTGAATTCTTCAGCATCTCTAAAATCATGAGAGTGCATAATTCTTCCTGGAAAAGCTTTCATTCCAGGATATTCAGGAATGAATGGAACTGAAAAATGACCATTTGCTATAACAACATAATCAAAAACATCTGTTGACGAAGTAGCATTTTTTTTATCACGATAAGTAACTTCAAAATTATCACCGCTATAGCTAACATTAGTAACTGTAGTGCTAAATTTTATTTTATTTTTTGAATTTCCTTTTTTAACCCTACCCAAAATATAATCATACAAAACTTCTCTAGGTGGAAAAGATGGAATAGGTTTTCCAAAATGTTCATCGAATGAATAATCAGCAAACTCCAAACATTCTTTGGGACCATTTGACCAAAGGTATCTATACATGCTGTTAGGTACAGGATCGCCATATTGATCAGATCCTGTTCTCCAACTATAGTTCCATAATCCTCCCCAATCTTCCTGTTTATCAAAACAAGTTATCTCAGGTATTTTTTCACCTTTTTTTTCAGCCTGTTCAAAGGATCTCAAAGCAGATAATCCACATGGCCCAGCACCAATAATTGCAACTTTAGTCATTAAATTGTCTCCATAAAAATTTATTTTATAAATTAAGTCTACTAATAAAATCTTTAAAATTGAAACAAAATAATATTTTATAGAAAATAAGATCTTGCAAGGGTTGCAACAATTAACTAGAAAATATCCAGCTTATTTATTAGCATATGAAAAAAATAGTCATTATAGGTGCTGGAGCAATGGGGTCTGCATTCGCAGTTCCATGCATAGAAAACAATAATAATGTTACTATAGTTGGAACTCATCTAGAAGATGATCTAATTAATAATATTATTTCAAATAACAATACTCATCCAGCTCTAAAAACTCAATTACCTGATAAAATTAAATTTGAAAGTTTTGATAAATTACAGTCTATCCTGCAGGATCAGGTTGATATTATTGTTGTAGGCGTAAGTTCTGTTGGCATTGAATGGCTTGTAAAACAAATATCTAAAAATTATAGAGAAAATTTACCAATTGTCTTGTTAACAAAAGGATTATCAATATTTGACAATAAGCTTTCAACACTTTCAGATAAAATTAAAAAACTCTTATCAAAAGAGGGTTACACAGAAATTAATATTTCAGCAATTAAAGGACCTTGCTTGGCAGCTGGTTTGGCCAACAAGATGAGAACAGGAACGGTCATTGCAAATCCAAATTTAAATGAATCTCAAAATTTAAGGGAAATAATTTCTACAAATTATTATTCTACTGAAATATCTGAAGACTTAACTGGTGTAGAGCTATCTGGTGCAATTAAGAATATTTATTCAATGCTCATTGGAGCATCAGAAGGTTTGAGTAACTCAAAAGCACCAAAAGAAATTCAATCTAAATATTTTTTAAATACATCAGCATCATTGATACATAGATCAATTTCAGAAATGGTTGAGTTTGTTTCTCATTATGGTGGTAAAGCAGAGACAGTCTATGGTTTAGCAGGACTTGGTGATCTGTATGTTAGTGCAATAGGAGGAAGAAACAGTTTGATGGGTAAATATTTGGGTGAAGGATATTTATATAATGAAGCAAAAGAAAAATTTATGAAAAATATTACAATTGAAGGAGCTCAGTTAGCTTTAGAAATTGGACCAAAAATTTTACAAGATTTAAATCCAAAACACTTTCCATTAATGTTTAGTATGTTAAAAACTATTTGTGAAAATAAGAAACTAGAAATTAATTGGTAAATGAAATCAAACTGGAATTATCCAACAACAGTTTGGACTGGTGAAAATAGAGCAAATGATATTTCAGAAGCCTGTCTAGTATCAAAAATAGAAAATCCATTATTTGTTACAGATAAAGATTTAATTACATTGCCGATGACAATTAAGATTATCAATAATCTAAAACAAGTTTTTAAAGATATTAAAATTTTTTCTAATTTTTCAGGAAATCCATTTGGTAAAAATATTACAGAAGGAGTTGATTTATATAATAAAAATGACTGCGATGGTGTTATTGCATTTGGCGGAGGTAGCGCTCTTGATGTTGGTAAAGGTATTGCATTTATGTGTGGTCAATCGAGACCTTTATGGGATTTCGAAGACATAGGTGATTACTGGAAAAGAGCTGATGAAAGTAAAATTTCTCCAATCATTGCTATTCCGACAACTGCTGGCACTGGTTCGGAGACGGGTAGGGCATCTGCGATAGTCAATGAAGAAACAGGAGTAAAAAAGATTATTTTCCACCCAAAATTAATGCCAACTATCGTTATTCTAGATCCAATTTTAACAGTTGATCTGCCGCCAAGAATTACAGCGGCAACAGGCATGGACGCTTTGGCTCATAATTTAGAGGCATTTTGTGCTCCTGGATTTCATCCAATGGCGGATGGAATTGCTTTAGAGGGTATGAGATTAATTAAAAATTCTTTATCAGAAGCAGTTAGAAATGGAAACAATCTAGTAGCAAGATCTGAAATGTTGGCTGCTGCTAGCATGGGATCAACAGCTTTTCAAAAAGGACTAGGAGCAATTCATTCTTTAAGTCATCCAGTTAATGCTCAGTTTAACATTCATCATGGCTTATCTAATGCTATTTTTATGCCATATGTTTTAACTTTTAACAAAAAAGAAGTTTCAGATAGAATTATCTCTATCTGTGATTATCTTGGCTTAGAAAAATCATTTGATAGTTTTGTAAAATGGACAATGAACTTGAGAGAAGAGTTTAATATTCCTCATAAAATCTCAGATGTAATTGATGAAGAAAAAATGGATTTAGATAAATTATCTGAAATGGCTTTTGAAGATCCTTCTACAGGGGGGAACCCAAAAAAATTGACAAAATTAGATATGAAAACTATGTATCAACATAGTATTTCAGGAGAATTATTTTAATGAAAAAAGTTTTACTAGTTGAAGGAAATTTAAGAGAAGCAAATCAAGAATTTACTGACAATAGCATCAAAACACACACCGAAAGTCTTAGAGAAAGTATTGATTATTTCACAAATAATTTAGAGATAGACTCTGTTAATCCCTCATCAGACAAAGATATTTTTGATAAAGTTAAAGATTTAAATAAATACGATGGTCTTATTTGGGGTGGTAGCAGTCTTAATATTTATAGTGATACAGTTGAAATTAGAAGGCAATTAGAATTCATGAAAGAATGCCAAAAAAAAGTTCAAAATATTTTAGCAATTTGTTGGGGCATGCAAGTTGCTGTCACGGCTGCTGGAGGGATTGTTAAAAAGGGACAAAGTGGTTCTCACAGAGGAATTGCTCATGAGATTAATATTAATGAAAATGGATTAAAACATCCTTTATATAAAGATAAAGATAAAATTTTTAATACCCCGGCATTTAATTACGATGAAGTTGTAACTTTACCTCCTAACGCAACATTACTTTCATCTAATAAAGTAAATAAAGTGATGGGATTAAATTTCAAATCTGAAATAGCTAATGTTTGGGGCATACAATATCATCCAGAAATTACTTATGAAAAAATGATAACTTTGATCAATTTTAGAAAAGAAAATCTTATTAACAATAAGTCTTTTAACGATGAAAATGATTTAAACTCACATATTAAGATTATAGAAGATGAAATCAAAATAACGAATAAAGACCTAAGAATGAAAGAATTAAAAAATTGGTTAGATTTGATTGGTTAATTTTTTAAAATAAACCCTCTATTTCACCATCCTTATTTAGCTTTATAGAATCTGCCGCAGGAACTCTTGGTAGACCTGGCATAGTCATGACTGCCCCACAAACAACAACTATAAATTCAGCACCTGAAGAAAGTCTAATTTCTCTTATTGGCAAAGAATGTCCTGTTGGAGCTCCTTTTAAGCTTGGATCAGTCGAAAAACTATATTGAGTTTTTGCTATACAGATAGGAAAATCTCCATAACCCTGATCTTCAAAGCTTTTTAATTGATCTCTAATCTTTGTATCAGCAATAACCTCATCTGCTCTATAGATTTCTTTTGCAATTGTTTCTATCTTTTTAAATAGAGGTGTGCTCCCTTCATATAAAAATTTGAATTTTGAATCATTTTTTTCACATAATTCAGCTACATGTGCTGCTAGTTCTTTTGTTCCCTCACCACCATTTGCCCAGTGAGTACAAAGGCTTGCTTTAACACCCAAATTGTCACAAAAATCTATCAATGCTTTAACTTCATTATCGGTATCTTTGATGAAATGATTAACAGCTACAGCGACAGGAAGGCCAAACTTTTTTACATTTTCTATATGTCTCTCTAAATTAATCAAACCTTTTTTAACTGCATCAACATTTTCTGTTTTAAGATCATCTTTAGCTACACCACCATGCATCTTTAATGCTCTTATGGTTGCAACTATCACCACACAGCTAGGTTTTAAATTTGATTTTCTACATTTTATATTAAGAAATTTTTCAGCACCTAGGTCAGCACCAAACCCTGCTTCGGTGACAACATAGTCAGCAAGTTTTAATCCTGTTTTTGTTGCAATTACAGAATTACATCCATGTGCAATGTTTGCAAAAGGTCCACCATGAATAATAGCAGGATTATTTTCTAATGTTTGTGTCACGTTTGGTCTAATTGCATCTTTTAATAATACAGTCATAGGACCCTGTGCTTTTAAATCTTTTGCATAAACTGGTTTTTTATCTCTTGTATATGCTATGGTTATATTTCCTATTCTCTTTTCTAAATCTTCTAAATCATTTGATAAGCAAAAGATTGCCATAATTTCTGATGCTACAGTTATATCAAAACCATCTTCTCTTGGAAAACCATTGGCTACACCACCCAAGTTAATATTGATAGATCTTAAAGAACGATCATTCATATCCATCACTCTTTTCCAAACAACCCTTCTAACATCTATGTCCAATTTATTACCCCAGTAGATATGATTATCTATTAAAGCAGACAATAAATTATGAGCAGAAGTTATTGCGTGAAAATCTCCAGTAAAATGTAAATTAATTTGTTCCATAGGAACTACTTGAGCATATCCACCACCTGCTGCACCACCTTTCATTCCAAAAGAAGGACCAAGACTTGGTTCTCTTAAACAAACAATAGATTTTTTTCCAATTTTATTTAAACCATCATTTAAACCAACTGAGGTAGTAGTTTTACCTTCTCCTGCAGGAGTAGGCGTGATTGCCGTGACCAAAATAAGTTTGCCATCTGGTTTATCTTTTAAGGTATCTAAATATTCTAAGTTAATTTTTGCAATATGTCTGCCCATTGGGCTAAATGCTGAGCTTTCATCTGGAACATTAATTTTATCTAAGATGTCATTTATAGGTTGCATTTTAGCTTCTCTAGCTATCTGTATGTCTGATTTAACGTCGCTCATTTGAAACTCCTATAAAATTAAATTTATTTTGAAGAATTCATATCTTCTTTTATGAAATTTGGAAACTTCTAAAAAATATATATAAAAAAAATAAGAACTATTTATATTTATTTATATAAAAATATCATATGCAAAAATATTCTATATTTAATCTAATAAAAAATGCTTTTTCTGGTCATCAAAACTGGGAATTAGCTTGGAAAGACCCAACTCCTAAAAAAGAGTACGATGTAGTAATAATTGGAGGCGGTGGACATGGTCTAGCAACCGCATATTACTTGGCAAAAGAACATAATATTACAAATGTTGCCATTATAGAAAAAGGCTGGATAGGTGGAGGAAATGTTGGGCGTAATACAACCATCATTAGGTCAAACTATATGCATGATGACAATGCTCTCTTTAGTGAGTTTGGAATGGACTTGTGGAGAAAGATGAGTCAGGATTTAAATTATAACGTAATGTTTTCTCCCAGAGGAATTATTAATCTTGCACATTCAGATGCCCAAATGAATGTTTATGCAAGAAGAGGAAATTCTATGAGATTAAATGGGATTGATGCAGTTTTACTAGATAGGGAACAGGTAAAAGAAATTATTCCAATGGCAGATTTTTCAGAGAATGTAAGATTCCCAATTTTTGGAGCACTAATGCAACCAAGTGCAGGAACTGCAAGACACGATGCTGTAGCCTGGGGTTACGCAAGACAAGCAGATTCAATGGGTGTCGATATAATCCAAAATTGTGAGGTAACAGGATTTGATGTTGCTGCTGGAAAAATTAATGGAGTAAGAACTTCAAGAGGTGATATCAAAGTAAAAAAAATTGGACTATGTGTTGCTGGAAGTACAAATGCCTTAGTAGAAAAATTAAATATGACATTACCAGTTGAAACTCATCTTCTACAAGCTTGTGTTTCTGAACCAGTAAAACCTGTATTGGATAGGGTTGTAACTTTTGGAGCTGGACATTTTTAT
>Ga0257106_1000872_pt1 | contig 16152 bp, 11 predicted proteins | sample LP_taG_3_FD_190177 | JGI IMG/M metagenome (GOLD analysis project Ga0257106, IMG submission 190177) | Marine microbial communities from Northeast Subartic Pacific Ocean, Canada - LP_J_2011_P26_10m | ecosystem: Environmental > Aquatic > Marine > Oceanic | place: Canada: Northeast Subartic Pacific...
GGCGGCGAGCACGATATCGCGGTCGGACTGGAGGTCGTCACCCGCATACATCAGCGCCAGCCCCTCCTTACTCACGGCGGTGAGCACGATCTCGCGGTCTGAAATTGTGTCGCCTTGCGCCCACTCTAGCGCCGACGGATCCTCCCTCACGGCGGCGAGCACGACCTCGCGGTCTGAAAGGGGGTCGCCATCCGCCCACTCCAGCGCTTGACCATACCGCGTCGCGGCGGCGAGCACGATCTCGCGGTCTGTCAAGGTGTCGCCATCCGCCCACTCCAGCGCCTTCCCATTCTGTCTCACGGCGGCGAGCACGATATCGCGGTCGGACTGGAGGTATTCATCCGCGTACTGTAGCGCTTCACCATCCTTGCTCACGGCGGCGAGCACAAAGCAGCGCACGCGTGCATCGACCACGAGATGCGATGCAGGAATATCGAGCCGAAGCGTACCGTCGCGGTAGGCGGCGGTGCGGGTGCACAGCGCCCTGAAGTTACGCTGCGCGCTTTCCGGGTACAGCGTCGGGGCATCGTGCCCGAAGACCTGCCGCGTCAGCCGCTTCCAATCGGCGTCCCTGCCCGCGCAACCACTTGGGCGGTTGACCTCGCACCACCTGACTGCCTCCTCGCACGCGCTCGCGGCGTCGGCGTTGTTGTAGAGCGGGTTCAGGATGTCGGGAATCATCATGTTGAGAAGGTCATTGTTGTGGAAGAGCAGCACGCCGGGATAGTCGTCGGCCGGCTGCTCCTCGCCCGGCGACGGCGCTTCCCCCAGCGCACGGCGCTTGGCGTCCGGTGGCAGGAGCTTCGCATCGTCGTGGGTGCCGATGGGCGCGCGCGCCGTGCGCAGCGAGAGCGCGTGCATGGAGGGCAGCGCCATCCCTGGGTCGGCGCCCACGACTGCACTTGGTGCGCATTTAGATTGAAACGGAATCCGTATCGACATTTCGAGTTGGTGTCTTGCCTCTGACCCCGGCCCTTTTGCCTCTCCACTTGCCGCAAGAATAGGTTATTCTTTTCGAGCCCGCTTCTGAAAGACACACACACACACACACACACACTCACATGCGCAAACACACGCCTTGGTCGGCCAAGTGTTTGTGTGTGCGGACCAGGTCGGTGACGCACTGACGAAGCGTCACTCACGAAACACAACTCAAACTTGATCAAACGCGCGCTTCAGCGCGTTCGACATCGACACGTACGTCTGCTCGGGCATTGCGTCCTTGAAGTCAAAGAGCTCTTCGGAGACGACACGAAGCGCGCGGGTCTTTTTATCGACGACATCGTCGTCCTCGTCGTCCTCGTCATCGTCATCGTCGGCCTCGGGGATGCCATCCTCAGAGTTCCACGACTCATCGTCGTCGTCGACGACGAGCGCCCTCAGCGCAGCGTAAACGGACCGCTCTCGTGGAATGAAGATTAACGCATCGCGACCGTGCTTTCGAACCGCGGTGCGTGCAATTTCATCGTAAGTGGCACAATTCCACCAGACGTGTGCCAGAGCCTCCGCATCTCGGCGCACGGCGATACGTGCAAGCGTTGTGTAGTTTGCATAGTGATTGCTCACGTGCATTATCGTCGTGGGACTCATGACGACTGCGAGTTTCGCGAGCGCGTAATAGTCGGCAAAGGCCATTTCCACATACGAGATGGCAGACGGCGTCGTCTTGATGGCGAGCGATGCCAGCGATCCGTAGTCTGAACGATGATTGTCAACGTATTGGAGTGCACAACCACTTCGTCCCAATGCGGCCCGTGCGATTGCAGCATAATCCTCACGCCAACGGGGCACATTTTTCAGCACAATGGGAATGTCTGCTACTGCGATGCGCGCCAGCGCACCGTAGTCGTGGAAATGGATTGGCACGTGCTTGAGCGCACATCCGTTGCGCATAACAGCATCAAGTGCGATTTTTCCAAAGTCTTTATGATTCACCGGGACACACTTCAGCACGTCCGGGCTGAGACCTGGAGGCCCTTGCATCGCCTTTGTGACAATCTCTCTGTAGTCGGCGTGGTCGGTGGGAACGCTCGCCAGGAAGCGACCACCTTGTCCAGCAACGGCGAGTTTCGCGAGATCTGCATAATCTTGCCGATTCGTAGGGACATGCCGAAGTCCATTGTGGACTTGGTCTGCCATTGCGAGGCGCGCGATTGCCGCGTAGTTGGGGTACGAGGTCGGAACATGGCACAGATTACTGCCATTTGCTACCACGAGCAATCGATATGGACGATCGACCACTTCATCGACTTCGTGTGTCGGTTGCATTATTCTTTTACCCTTGCAATACACCAGAGCACAAGCCGCAAGACACACACCACACACACACACACACGCATGTCTACTCCATTGGCACGCCGGAAATCAAAGGCCTTCCCTGCGAGATCATTGCAGTCTTGGCGCGCTTGGAGTAGGGCGCGACCTTTTCGATTTGGTGCGTTCCCGTCGTCGCCTCAATCTCCTCGACGACGCTCTCGGAGAGCGGTCCCTCAGTGGTTAGACCGGCCTCCACCGCCTCGGCCGACATGCGCGAAGCGACTTCGGTACCGAGAACCGTGGTCTGCGCATGGCGCTTCTTGAGCTCGGCGCACGCAGCTTGAATCGTCCCCTTGCTTGGCAAGCAGCCCATTGGCACGGTCATGATGGCGACTGAAGTCGCGATGGCGGGGCGCTTCTGTGCCACAGGGTTCTTCTCGGGAAGCTTCTTGGCCTCACAGATCAGCGATCCAAGTCCAATCCGGCCCTCGTTGGCATCGACGTGGATGGGCTTGCCTCCACGCGTCATGTACGCGGCCTCGAAGCCGTCGTCGTCGTCTTCTCCCTCGGTAAGACCGCGGTAGCGCGGTTCTTCATCTTCGTCGGCCCCAAGGCTGCGAAAGACGGCGCCTTCTGCAGAGCCAGCAAAGCCGCCGCCGCTGTCAGAATCGGGCTTGTCCAGCGCAATGGCAACGTGCCACGCCGCCGAAGAGGTTCCAACGAGCGAAATGGGTCCCGTGCGGACTTGGGTACCCTTGCCGCGAGCGGCGGCCGCGGCAGACTCCTCGGCGGACTCGGTGCCGATGTTCTTAATCGTGCGGTTGGTCGCTTCCACGGAGGTGGCGTAGCAGCCGTGCTTGGACTCGGACCCACCGTAGCCCGTTGCGGGGTTGATGGAGGACGTGAGCTTGGTGTAGAGCGGCTGGAAGCCGAGGCGGCCAGGCTCCTCTTCGAAGAGGGAGGTGTTCATCGTGTCACCGAAGAGGATGGCGTGAGCTGGATGCTCCTCGGTGACGGTGTTGAATCCAAGACAAACGTAGCGCACTTCGCATGCCCAGCCGCTCTCGGCCGAAGGGATGGGCACAAAGGCCATCCGGTGGGCAACGGCGACCTTGTCCACCTCGAGTTTTGGCTTCTCCATGCCCTCGGACGGAAAGAGGGCCTTGGCGTTGGCAGTAATGTCCTTGAGCGAACGGAGCTTCTTGTTCGAACCATCGTCGTCTGCCGTGACGAGGCGAAAGTGCTCTGCATTGATAACACTGCGTGGGTCGTCGAGGTTGGATCCGACTTGGAGGATCTGGCAGAGTGACCACTGCGTCTCGGAGCCGGGGATTTTCGACCCCGACGAGTCCTTCTTGTAGCGGCGGGACTCGACGCGGACATCGGTGATGCCAGCGCCGTAGCAGCCGGTGCCGCCCTGGGCGAGGTCATTCGTGCGATTGGTGTCGCACCACATCGTCGAGAGCATCGAGCAGTCTTTGACCGTCTCGCAATGCTCTGGGGTGGTTGCCAGCTCCTCGAGGTGCTTCATGCATTCCGAGCGCTGCTCCTCCATTAGCTTGGTGTGGACGACATCGGGAAAGTTTGATTGCTGGGAGGGGTAGCAGTCGGAGGAGAGTCCCATGTGTCGGGACTGAGAAGCTTTCTGAGCTTTCTGTTCTGAAAATGTGGTGTGTACTAGCCGCAAGAAACCTGTGGGATTCACCAAGCTTTTGGGGAGCACGCGCGCGTGGGCAAGGGGGGAGGGTGGGGACCGCTGATCAGGGGGGGTGTGTTACCCAATGCCCAAATAGAAGAGGTGTTAACCACGGAACAAGGGGGTGGTAAACAGCGGGTATATTTTAGTGCAAGTTTGCACCGCAAATGCGAGTACCATTTCACGCGTCAGAAGCAGAAGAGTGGGCTCATTTCTAGAAGGAAAAAGAGGGGATGTTAGAAGCCGGGACACATAACTAGAAAGTACTCGCATTTCTAGTTCTGTGTCCCGGCTTCTAACATCCCCTCTTTTTCCTTCTAGAAATGAGCCCACTCTTCTGCTTCTGACGCGTGAAATGGTACTCGCATTTGCGGTGCAAACTTGCACTACAAGTCTAGACCCAAAAAAGGAAAGACCTCTTCAGAAAGTGCTTGGGTTTTACTGTAAAATGCAAGCACTTCTAAACGGTCAACACGCCGACTGGGCGCTGCCTTGCGCGAGGTAGCCCATCTCCACCAAGACCTTGTCCATGGCAACCGACTGCCGCTTCTCGACGAGCGCGTACTGCGCATCGTAGTGCTTAAACATTAGCTCCTGGATCTGGTCCTTTGAAAGCTCGCCGCTCTTCAATGCCCCCGCGGTATAAATTTGTAGGTTGAGCGTCTTGTGCCCGTCGACAGTAGCGTCGGAATTGTTCATCATGCCCAGTTTGATGGCCTTCAGGTTTTGCAAGTCCAAGGACTCGTCAATGTCCACCGTTGGAAACCCCAGCTGCTCGGCCACACAATCCATTGGGTCTTGAATTCCGCGTAGTCGATGCCAGCTCTCGAAGAGTGGCATTAGGTAACACTTTTGGGCACGCTTGGACACCACCTCCTCGGGCGTCGTGCCCAAGACGCTCCTCCTCCGACCGCGCAGTTTTTGATCCGCAATCACCATTTCGCAAAAATGCGCATTTCCGCCAATCACATACCCCAAGACCCACTTGTTGGAGAGCGTCTCCTCGTCGCTGAGTTCGGCGTGCCCACGCGAGGAGGGCACGAAAATATACGGGACGTCAATATCTTCCTCGTCGGGCGGAAGGTTGGCGTCTTCGTAGATCCACTTATCGGATCCCTCCTCCGACGGCGGGTGCGCCACGACCAGGTGAAAGGAGGCCTTCCACGCATTCTGACCACCCCACGAACCCCACTTGTTCTGGTTTAGTCTAATGTGCATCAATTTGAAGCCGCGTACGAGCACCGAGCCTCTGGCGGCGTTCTTCACAAGCAAGTCGCGCACATTGCGCGTAAACTGCCCGTTGGCCGATACGCCGCCTCTTCCGTGATTCATGGTTCGCGGAGGCGGGTCCCCCGCACACCGAAGCGTGCGCATCAGCGTCTGCTTCCACTTGGCAAACTCCTCGCTCGTCATGACGTGGTCGCGTGCATCTTCGGAGGCCGGTTTGCGCGTATTCACCGGCGCCGACTTGCGTTGGATTCCGCGGCGCTTCTTTTCACTCATGGCGGCACCTATGCCATTTTTTTTGGCTCCACAAGCGCTTGTTAGCGATGCAGTAACACACACGACGCAAGAATACACCATGCACGCTCAACAGCCACGTTCAGCCCGCCGCATTTTCGGAGTGTACGCTGGGATCCACGTATCCGAGGTTCGCGTACAGGAAGTGGCCCATGTTCCATTCCGCCGCCGGCGGCGGCGGAATGGGCATAGGCGGCGGCGGAATGGGCATAGGCGACGGCGGCGACGGCAAACGCGCTTGTGGTAGTTCAGGAATATCGCAGCGTTTGACCCCACCGTCTAAGTACGGATGATTGAACCTGGTTAGGCATTTGAACTCGCTGCAGCATGGCGCCTCGGGAGAATCAGTGCACACGGCGCCAAGCTTCCCGCAGGTTCCGTAGTAGTCGTAGTCGTAGTCGTAGTCGTAGTTGTAGTCGTAGTCGTAGTCGTAGTCGTAATGCTTGCCGAACAAGAAAATTGAGTCGCGCTCCTCCCCGTACGATATCTGGGCAGCCTCGTTCTCAGAGTCGCGCGGAAACGTCGCAAATCCGACGAATGCACCCGCGGTTGCTATTACAAGCATGATCAGCACGTTGTCTCCACCTTGCCTGAAATGGTGAAGGCTAGCGCTTGTGGCATTTTTTTTGCTCCACAAGCGCTTGTTAGCGATACGTGTACTACACGACGCAAGAATACACCATGCACGCTCAACAGCCACGTTCAGCCCGCCAACCTTTAATGCCGCCATACTCGCTCAGGATTCCGGGAGGACCGCGTGCCGGTTGTGCTGGAGGCGGTACTGGCGGTGGTGGTGCTGGAGGCTGTGCTGGCGGTGGCTGTGGTATTGCACCGCCGCCGCCGCCACCGCCACCGCCGCCGCCATCGCCGAGTGCGCCCCCGTTGAGCAACGACGCAAGCATCGCCTGCTCCGGACTGAGCATGTCCAGTGGGTCGGGTGTGGCGCACCGCGGCGGCGTCTCGGAAGAAGTGGGCGCTTCAGACGCGAGGGCGGGCAGGAGCTCCGGTTCTTCTGGTGGCGCTTCTTCTGGTGGCGCTTCTTCTGGTGGCACTTCTTCTGGTGGCACTTCCGGTTGCGGTGTTGGGTTTCCTTGGCAAGCTTCCAGTGTTGGTGGGGTGGTGCGGTCTGGTGCCACGAGGGCACTGACCGTGCTACTCAGTTTCTCAATGGTTGCTTCCATGCGTTCAATGCGTTGCATCAGCGCGGCCATCGCGTCCGGCGGCGTGGTCTCGGATTGCGCGCGCCTCGCCGCGTATGCCAATGAGATTTGCGCGCCATCCAGACACTCGCCAAGGTCGAATGTGCGCTTCATGTGCGCGTGTGCGCGTGTGTGGAGTTTTTCCGCCTATAACCTCTAGCGGAACTCGCCGCTAGACATTCTTGCGTCTTGTGAAAGGTGTGTGCGTCACCGTCGTCATCATCCCGCAGCACAATGCAAGTAAACAAGGTGGCCAAACGGGTGGCCCACGAGGTCATTTGCGTCCATGATCATGGCGCACACGCCACCGACTTTACACCACCCAAGTCCTGGAGCTCCCTCGCGCCCGAGCTTCTGAATGCCAAGGTGATTGCACACAACCTCAAAGAAGGTCTTGCGCAGGACAATCTGGTGGTCTGGAACACGGAGCTTCCAGTCTCCTGGATGACGCGCAACGAGGAGCGTCTGGAGGCCATGTGCATCGCCACCCAACGCATCGCCAAGCAGGCCGAGGAGCTGTACCGCTTTTGGGAGGACCAGCGCGACTCGTCCAAGAGCTGGCAGTGCGCAAAGGACGACGAACCGCCCTTTTGCCTTCCACCGCTGCTGCCCCCGACGTGCGGCGAGTTTGTGGAGACCAAGGTCCGTGCTGCTATCACGGCGGCGCTGTGCAACCCAGACGAGCCCCTCAACCAGGCCTTTTCACTTTGCGAAGGTGCTGATCTGGCAGACGAGCACCAGAGCGAGAGCGAGAGCGTTGACGAGGGTTCGAGTATCGGGGATCGCAGCGCTTCGGAGGACGAGGAAGACGAGGACAGCGACGATAATAGCCTTGCGAGCTTGGACGAAGAAGAATGCGACGAGGAGGATCCCGTGCCACCGCCCAAGAAGCAAAAGTGAATCCCAGAGCGCGCGCTAACCCTTGGACACACCCCATGACAAGGTATCCGTTGTAGCCTGTAAACAGTGAGGGTGGTTTTTTACACACCAAAATGGAACACCCAGAAGAGAACGAGGGTGAGGGTGAGGAAGTGGAAGAAGAGGTCATCGAGGTGCTCGAGGACGACGAGCCGCCTCATGAGGAGGAGGAGGTCAACCGTCACTGCAAACTCGTATCGAATGCATTGTATGCGGGGTTTGACGATCACGTGGAAGCGCTGGTTCAGGCACGGAAGCGGCGACAGGAGGCATTGGCGTTCCGTTCGGCCATCGAAGACGGTGGCGCGGCGGGAGCCGACGATCCGGGTGGTGGCACCCAAACCCAAGACGAATTAGACGGCATGGGCGTCAAACTGCCCACCGATCAGTGGCAAGGCGACACAAACATGCGCACCTTGCAAAAGCTATTGTCGCGTGTCGACGCACGCGGCTTCGAGCGCTCGGCACAGCAGCTCGAGTTTCATGAAGCCTTCATGAAGGCGGCGGCGCGTGTGATTTACAAGGGTTCGTGGGAGACGGATCGGCCTATGATCATGGAAAAGTATGGCTGGGACCGCTGCAACTCTGAGGTCTTGATCAGCACACCTCGTCGTTTTGGCAAGACCTTTTCGTGCGCTCTCTCCACTCGCTTGTGCGCGCGCTCTCTCTCACGCGCGCATGTGTACACGTGGCAGCATTGCCATCTTTTGCGCCTGCCTGGCGCTTGCGCTCGGCCTGGAGATTGTCGTCTTCTCACCCGCCAGGCGTGCCTCTCGCAAGCTCCTCGAGCGTATTGTCGAATTCATAATATTGGCAGGTGGCAAGGACAAAATTGTCGAATTCAACCAGGAAGCCTGTCGGCTTGTCTCATTCGACGGTAAAAAATCACTCATTCGTTCGTTTCCTTCAAAGGTTGGGGTGCGTTTGCAAACACACTCGAATACACACACACACACTTGGTTGGGGTCTAGGGTTGAGGAGGAAGAGGCGCCGCGGTCGAAGACGTCGTGTACGCACGACCCTTTAACTGGGCCAAGATGCCGGCGCCGTGCAAGTGCGAGACGCCCGTCGGCGAGAGCCCGAGAATCGAGGTTTCCAGACGCACCGTGGACGCAATCGCCCGGTCCACTGCCACCGATCCCGCAGAAACGGGGGCCAGCGACGCCGACAGCGCGCCGACTGATGAGTGAGGTTGCGCCACTAATGGCGGCAACTCGCTGCCGTTGTTACCCGAGGTGGCATCCTGCTGGCGGTATTGTCTCAACATGTCATACGCACGCGCGCGATTGGCATTGATGTCGGTGGCCTCGCGATGGATTGTTTGCCGCATCAGATGGAGTTCGATCAGAAGACGGTCCATTTGCCCTCGCGACTGCTTCACATACTTTGCGAAACATTGGTTTACGTCGAGGGCGGCCTTTTTGACCGCCTTCAAGTCGTCTAGACTTACGAATTCATCCTTCTCCCTAACCCTTTTGCGGGTTTCTGAAAAAATAAAGGCACTCGCGTGAAGACCTGTTTCCACCAAGGCACACTCGGTTGCGAGCGGAGTCATTGTGTGGTCGCGTACGCGCGTATGAGTGCGCGTGCGCGCTAACCCCAGCGGTGCTCATTTAGCGATGTGACACCAATTGCATATCTGCCCAATGGGAGGCTTCTCGTCTAAGGTCGTGTGGGGCCAAGTCCAGGACACTGCAATCGGTGGGTCGCTTGAAGACCTTAATACCAACCCACTCGAAGAGTTGGTCATCGAAGTGGAGCTCGCACCGAATGCGGTTCTCCCCGACTACGCGACCACTGGGGCTGCTTCCATGCAGCTATTGCCAATCGAGTCCGTGCAGCTCGTGCCCGGCATCCCAAAACTCGTGGACACTGGGGTCAAGCTCGACCTGCCGTTTATGCTCGTGGCGCACATCACAGGCTCGCGCTCGCTGGCCGAGCGGCGGGTTGTGACACACTCCGAATACCTGAGCTGCGACAGTCGTGGTTCGATTCACGTCTTACTCACTCTGGCGCTGGGCGCGGAGCCGCATTGGCTCGAAGAGCACGAGCCCATTGGGATGCTCACAATCCTTCCCTGTGCACGTCCAGAACTCCAGAGGTGCGTGGAGCTCTGAAAAGCATTTTATTTCAAGAATTTTATTTTTTTAAAACACCACACATTCACGCGCTTCGAAACGGGTAGACATCCTTCATAAGAAGAGCGTCGCGTCCAAACCAGATGTCCACCATGCCCCAGAAATCGAGGGACATTGTCGTGCCAATGTACCGGTGCATCTGCTTGGGGGTTTTGATCCATCGAGCAATGGGCGAGTGGATAGGAGCAATGGGTGAGTGGAGAGGAGCAATGGGCGAGTGGATATATGCCATCGCAAACCGTCCCTGATCTAGCAGCGAAGCGTACACGTCGGCCACGGCCACGCGTGTCATGTTGCTCACCAGTGGCCAACGCCATGGGGTTGTCTCGACCACGAGGTTGTCGATGCGGTCCATATACGGCATGAGGCTGGACAACACCATACCCTCGGCACCTGCCGTGTCGATTTTGATGAGCGCAATCCGTTTGGAGCGTTCTGAATTTTGAAGTGCATTCTGGACCGTGGTGAAGCGCACCATGTGCGCGTCCGAGGGCAGTGTGTTACGGGTGTCGGTACCTGGGGGTAGTTGCAAATCACCACGACATCCATTGGGACTCACAGCCACCGGTGCACGTTGTGGAAAGCCAACTGGGTGTTGAACAATGCGAATCGCCTCGTGGAAGCGGTTGAATTCAATCGCTGGCACTATGCGGCGAAGACACCCTGGCTGTGGCTCAAAGGCGACGACCGAGCACCCCAAGGCGGCCGATATGAACGAATAATATCCGCTGTTGGCGCCCACGTCCAATATGAGAATGTCCGGGTCGTCGACGCAGTCGGAGGCAAAGCGCCGAAAGACGCGTGTGACCATGGCCTCGGAATGAGACTCTTGCAGAATCCATTCGGCCGCCCAGTCATCTACAATGTACAGACGTACCATGGTGCCATTCCAGCGCACAAACGTGTGCGACCGAAGCGGTACCAGACCACTGACGATGCGTTCGGGCGGCGGCTCCAGCTGGTTTACCATCATTGTCTTCCACGGCTTGTCCACCGTTTCGAGAACGCCCAGGTCGCAGTCGTGGAACCAATCGCACTCGCGCTCCGCAAGTGAGAATGAGATAACATTGCAGCGCGCGCACGCGAGGCACAAGTTTGCGCACTCGCGCGCCATTTCGTCCCAACCGCCATTGAAATGAAACTTGGGCCTCAGTAGCACGCCACGGTCACCCTCTTCACAGTCGTTTTGGAAATGATGTGTTCGGCCGCAAAGCCCTTTGACAAGTGTGTAATTCATAGACCAAAGGGTGTGGTATGGGTTGGGGTTTGGGGTTGGACAACGGGTTAGCGTTGTGCCCCGTTTTTTTTTAAAACGCCCACACACACACACTCTTCACGTAAAAAACCCCGAGCACAATTCCCTCAGGCCTCGACCGGCGTTGTGGGCGCTGCGGCTTGCTTCGTGCACTCCTCGGGCATCGGCGGAAGCTCGCCCCCCGAGGCGGAAATCCAACGTCGGCTCGCGTGAATCAACCCCTTTCGCAAATCTGACGATACGGCATTCACGTATACCTGGGTGCGCATTTTAAGCGCCAGCGGCGCCGTCTCGGTGGTTGCATCGGTCGGCGCATCGATGTCCACCGGGCAGTCCAAATCACGGCTGGTTCCGCAAAGGCGTGGTGCCGGCAACGCCGCGCCTAGGGTCTGACGCGCGCGCATCGAAGTTGAAAAGACCTCGACCGACTCGTCGCTGCACTCGTCGGTCGTCTTTGTGCAGCACGAGAAGACATGCGTCGTCTCGGGCACGCCGCGCGCGAGCGCCTCATACGCTCGAAGCGCAACGGCGTGGTGGTGCGCGGCGTCCGCCGTCCCGGCGGAGCGCTCGGCAACCTGCTTGCATGCGTAATAGCGTTCGAATGCTCCGACAATGGTAGCGTCCACTGACGCGTCCACGTCTCCGGGCGTCGGAAGGGATGAATGTTGCGCCTCAAGGATGGCCTCGCTTGCACGCGCAGCCGTCGCCGTTGCCAACTCGGCAAGCTTGGTATTCTGCTCCTCTTTTGCGCGCAATGCATTGCGCAAGTCGACGAGTTTCAAGTCCATTCCCTTTATGATCGTATCCGCCTCGGCCGATTTGATGGCTTCGGCCTCCACTGCCGCCTGTGAGCGCTCCAGCTCTGCAGTCGCCTCCTCGAGCGCGACCTTCAAGTCGTCCATGTCGGAGACCCCAGCCTGTGCCGCGGTGACCACCTCCTCGGCCGCCTTGGCATGCTCGGCCAACAATGCATCCGTCTTCGCCTCGGCCTCGCAAACCATAGCCAGAGCCTCGCGCTTGACGCTCGTCGTTGTGGCTTCGGCCACCTCCACCGCCGCCTCGGTCGCCTCGAGCTCCATCTTGGTCGCCTCTAGCTGGGACTGCAGCGCGCTGTGCTCCGTTGTCACCGCCTCCTGCTCTCCGCGCAGCGTTGCGAGCACTTGTTCCAATTCGGCAACACGCGCCATCTCCTGCTCAAACCGCTGCTCGAGCTGAAGCGCACCTTGGGTCTGCATTGCAAAACGGTCTTGGTCGTAGTCACTCACGCGCGGTATGGCAGCCATCTCGGCGCGCACGGCCGTCTCTCGTTCCTGGGCGTCGCGAACCTGGCCGGCAAGCGCCACCATGCGCGCGTGCGACGTTGCGCGTTCCGATTGCAGCGCCGCGTTGCCGCGCGCGACGCTTTGCTCGGTCGTGGTCAAACGATCGGTGCATTTTTTGAGTTTGGACTGCAAGTCGTCGACGATGCCATTGAGTCTCATCACGTCGTTTTGCGAGCCCTGACTGCCACCTACGATATAGCCGGCACGGAGCATCTTCCCGCCCGCCTCGGCCGAGGTGCCTTTGACGGGAAGGCCGCCATTCTCCGACTGCGGCGCGCGCATCTGCGGCAACGTAAACTTGAGGCCATTGCTGCTTGTTGGCAGCGCGAGAAGCGGCGCCTTGTAGGGTAGGTTGAGGTCAAAATGCACATTGGAACCGGTCGCCATGAGCGTGGGCGAAACGGGAGCGACCGCTTCCGGTGCGGCAGTGGGTGCCGATGCGTCCTCGGGCGCAGACTCGAGTGTGCGAAATACCGATCGCAGACTGAAGCGGTTGGCCTCTTCTGCAACCTGACGCGGGCGTATGCTCATAGCTGGACCTGGTTGTAAGGCATCACCCAGTGGGTTATCTGCATTGGCAAGGGTGGTACAGACCCGCTAACGGTACATTACATTTGCTCAGTACGGTGGTGTTAAACAGTAAAGGGGTGTGCAGATGGCATTCGTGTGCGCCTCCACAGACGACGTGCGCGTCGAAGCAAAAGAGGTCTTCTTGGACAGGGGCACGAATACTGCCTACTGCGCACTGGCGGGCGATACGGCGACCGTGGGTCTGGCGGCCGAGTGGAAGGATGCCGATCGCGTCGGACAGGAGCTGCTCGAGTCGAACGACGTCTACAGGGCGCTGATGAATGGGCTCACTCGAATCGACACACCGCTTGACTTCTTGGGACCACAGCCCATGCTGAGCGCGCGGCTCGTGGCACGCCGACTCTCGGACGTTGCGTCCAACCGGTTTAGAATCGTGCTGGTGGACGGAATCCCGTTTACTGAAGTCTCTCGCTACGCGGTATTGGCGCGGCTAGGCGTGCTGCCCTCGATGCTCTATTTGTCGAGCACGGGGCAGAGCCTTCAGCTGCAAGCCAAGGGCGCGGCAAAGGGAGACGCCTTTGCCTCCGACGCGACGCAGGCGGCGGCCTTTGTCACGCTCGTCGAGCAGCTGGCCGGAGCGGGAGAGTTCCTGTTGCCCGCGTCTCCAAGTGCTACCTACACGCTTGTGGACGCGCTGTGGTTTGCCAATGGCGACTACGCGCAGCTGCAAGGGAATGACGTGCTGGGCGACGCACTAGTAGGCGCCAATGGCTTGCCGGCGCCATCGCTCGCATTTTTGATGCTGTACGCCGCGTGCCAGCATGGAAATTGGCAGGGCAAGGCGCTGCTGCGCCTCGCTGCGAGCGTGGCGGGCGAGGGCGCCGAGGCGCTCCGCGTGCCTGGGACCGTGACACCGGAGCTGTACGAGGCGCTGCAGCTTCCCAATGTGCCTTTGCAGCTGCCAGAAGCGCCGCAACCGTTGAAGCAACCTTCCAAGGCGCCGTCGCAACCGCAACCGCCGCCGCAACCTGAGCGCGCCGACTGTCGCGACCTCGAGGTGAAGGTGCTCAAGTTGCAAGGCCAGATGCGGGAGCTGGAAGCCGCTCGGGATCGCGCGCAAACGGTGGAGGGTGTGCCCGTTGTTGTCGTCGCGGGCGTCGATGCAAGAATGGAACAACGCAAAGCCGTCGTCGACGCGCTCCGCACTTTTCTATTCCAGCCCAAGGGCAGCTCCTGGCGCTTTCCCATCGATAAGGACGACATGAACGCACAGCTCGTGAAATTTGCAGACGACTCGTACAGCAAGGAGCTGGCAGAGGGCATTCGAAGCATCCTCGAGAAGATCACTACCGACGAGAGGGTCGAAGTCAACGATGCAAAGCTAGCGCTCCAGGATGCCGTTTTTCTCATGATCGCTCCCGGGACCGATGCCGACTACGCCCTGCTATTGGTCATCACAAACGCGATTGGCCGCAAGCAAGAAATCATCGACGCGAGCGAAGAGTTCAAGAATAAGTTTTACAAAGACGGCGAGGGCGACTATAAGGCGTGGCCAGAATTGTACGACTTGGTTATTGCCTTCGAAAACGTCTTCAAAACACAGAGCCTCTACTACGACCCGGAAAATGTGGAACTATTCCCGGGAAACGCACTGCCTGGACATGATGGGTGGAAGGCTGGATCTCCACCAATAAAATACGAGGACGCCGTGGAGGCATTCGGCGGAAAATGGGAAAGCATTGCCATCATGCTCATTCCCGAGGGCTCCGACTACAGCACGATTGAAAACCGCAAAAAGGGGTCGGAGAGTGCAATCGCACGCAAGCAACAGGCGGACGCGGACATAGAAACGGGGCGCAAGCAAAAAGAAGAGCAGTATCGCGACCGTGAGCGCATCGCGGCGCGCGAGGAGGAAGACGAGGCCATCTACCACGGCATGCGCTGGCTGTGGCAAGACCCCAAGAAGACCATGGCGCAGCTCTCAGCGGGCGACTACACGGTGGTCCAATACTCGAGTCGTAAAAACACAGAGGGAAAGCTTGAGCCGGTGGAGAGCACAGACAAGGGCCATCTGCTCGGGTACAGCGGCGAACTGCGCAGGAGCTTTCAACGGGCACTCGAGACGATGAAGGGGTGGGAAACCTACCAGCGAAAGATCGTGACGCAAAAAAAGGATATGGTGGGAGGTATTGTGCTCACGGACAAGGACGGCAAAGAGGTCATGATCAAGACGATAACGGTCGAGACTACAGAGTCGATCGATGCGCTCGTGGAAGACGCGTACTTCTTCGAGAAGACGGCAAAGGCGCGCGAAGTCTACCTGAAGGCGCGCCTGAACCGCACCATGGCGGTTCAGGTGCGCGACGAGCTGTGTAAGGACATAGAAGATCACACCAAGGAGCAAATCGATACACTGGTCGCGCAAAAGCTCAAGGTGGCGCTCGCACAGAGCGTCCTCGGCAAGCCGTGGAATCCGAAGACGACCGCGCAGAGCGACGAGTGGCGGTACTTTTGCCGCGACAACTTCCACCTGGCCGAATGGCGGGTGCTTCGGATGGGCCCGGACCTCACAGATGCGAGCACTCTGTTTGGTAAAAAGGCGGCGTGGGTGCAACTCGGAGGCGACCTTCCGTGGTTTGCGCGCGCGATGCGCCACCGCGTCAAGTTTCTCATGGACCGCAACCTGGACGTCTTTTACAATGAAAAACAAAGAGACGCCCTGTGGGGAACCCCGCAAAACCCAAACGGTGCATTGCAAACGGTTTACAAGCAGGTTGCGATCATGCCCAAGCGCACAGTTGAGAGCGATCCGCCGTGGACGGCTCGCTCATGGAGACATGCGCTCACGGCCTATGTCAACGTCAAATGGAAGCGTCCAAATAGCGACTCAGCGTCGGAGCGCTGCTACACGATAATCGACGGGCTCGAGGAGATGGCCAATGAGGCGTCGGCCAAGGTGCGCGTCAATACGCTAAGTGCAAAGCTTGTCAAGGCCGAAAAGAGTCTCGAGAATCTCGGAGAGGGCGGGGTAGTGAAGACTGACGAGTTGGAAGCCACCATCGTAGCGCTTACAGAGCAGCTCGAAATGGCCAACAAGGCGTCGGCCGAGTGGCGCTTCAATATGCTAAGTGCAAAGCTTGTCAAGGCCAAAAAGAGTCTCGAGAATCTCGGAGAGGGCGGGGTAGTGGAGACTGCCGAGTTGAAAGCCACCATCGTAGCGCTTACAGAGCAGCTCAAAACGCGGAATATGGAGCATCAGAATGCGATCAAAGCGCGTACAGGAATTAGTGCGCTACGCAAGCTCAACGTGCCGCTC
>Ga0257106_1000873_pt1 | contig 16141 bp, 12 predicted proteins | sample LP_taG_3_FD_190177 | JGI IMG/M metagenome (GOLD analysis project Ga0257106, IMG submission 190177) | Marine microbial communities from Northeast Subartic Pacific Ocean, Canada - LP_J_2011_P26_10m | ecosystem: Environmental > Aquatic > Marine > Oceanic | place: Canada: Northeast Subartic Pacific...
CCCCGCGACGCCTTGGCGAGGTACTTCCACGCGTCGCCGATCGCGGCGACCCAGAACCCGAACCACGCGGCGTTCGCGAGCGCGGCCGCGGCGGCCCGCGTCGCGCCCGTCGGTTCCGGCGCGCGCGCGGACATGACCAGGGGCACGGACATGGCGAAGTAGAGGAACGAGCAGCCGAGGATGAAGGGCGCGCGCCGGCGCCGCCCGCCCGCCGGCGCCGACATCTCGATCTTCTCGCGGAACTCGCGGAACCGCGGCACGGTGAGCTCGCGCCAGAAGAGGAAGGCGCAGAGCCGCGTGCCGTAGGCGATGTGCGCCCAGCAATGCTTCACGGCGATGGGGCTCGCGGGGCCCTCCCCGAGCACGAGCGCGGCCGCGGCGGCGATGCTGAGGCCGTAGGCGTAGCTCACGCCGTACTCGCGCTTCCAGAACCCGAGGCACGTCGGCACCGTGCACGCCAGGGCCAGCTCGGGCATCGACGTCATCCGCGCGGCGACGCGGCGCGGCTGCGGGACGGCCGCGCGGCGCGGCCGCGCCGTCAGCGCGCGCGGATTGCGGAAGCCGCTGGCGCACGCCGCGAGCACGACGATGGCGCGCATGATTGATGTGTGCGTTCGCGAGCGACCGCTGCGGGCGGTGGCGCCGCTACGAGCGACCGCTGGACGCCGACGAACGACGGCGCGGGAGTACTCGAACTCACAGTTCCTCGACTCGGCTCGAGCTCGTGTCTGTTGGTCGCGTCGGATGCATCGACCTCATCCATGGCCAACTTGAACTCGGACGACGACGCGCGCCGTCTGCGCGCAGGCCTCGCGTCGTACTAGCCGCGGGGATATGTTATACATATGAGGGGCCTAGCCCCGTCGCTTCGCGCCGCGCCCGGGCTTCGCGTCCGCCGGCACGCAGTGCGGCTTGTGGCGCTTCCAGCCCGCGCGGAGGCAGGCCGGGCCGCAGAAGTGGACGGCCTTGCAGCGCTGGCACACCTGCGAGTTGGCGGCGTCGTAGGTGCCGCAGGCGAAGCAGTTGACGACCGTCGCCTCGGGCGCGTCGTCCGACGACGGGGGCGCGGATTCGCCGGTCGAGAACGCGAGGAGGACGCCGACGCCGCCGACGTAGACGTGGTCGTCGCGCGCCAAGAAGGCCGTGTTGATGGGGCAGCTCGCGGGTCTGTGCAGGGCGTACGCGGCGACGTGGACCGCGCGCGGCGTCTCCCCGCGCGCGAGGAGCCGCCAGAGGTGGATCCCGCCTGCCTCGTCGTGCTCGGTGACGAGCACGCCCCGGGCTTCGGCGATGACGATCGCGCGGACGCCGTGGCCGGGGACGGCGAGGCGGCAGACGAGCGCGCCCGGCGACGGCGCGCTCGCGAGGTCCCAGAGGCCGACTTGGTCGTGCGCGATGAGGTCGTCGGCGTCCTCGGCGTCCTCCTCGCGTCCGATGTCTCGGGTCCGATGTCTGTCGTGGAAGCACGCGAGGGCGGCGAGGTCGCGGGAGGCGGCGACGTGCCAGGGCGAGGCCTCGTAGCCGCGGAGCGTCGCGGCGAGGGCCCACCCGACACCAACTCTCGTCCAGACGCGCGCGCGCCTGTCGCTGTGCGCGATCACGAGGCAGTCTTCGCGCGCGAAGGCGAGCTTGCAGGCGGATTTGGCGGCGGGCGCGCACAGGAGGGACGGCTTCTCGAGGCTCCCGGCCCGGGTCGCGGAGAGGGCGCCGAGGCGGTCGTCGCGGTCCCAGGCGTGCACGGATACGGGGCCCGCGACGGCGCGGCCGTACGTCGCGAGGACGCGCGGGTTCTCCGGCGGATAGACGGCCAGGGCGACGACGTCGCAGAAGCGCTCGAGGGCGACGACGCGGCCGTCGCCGACCTCGCCGAAGGACGCGAGGTAGCGCGCGCTGTCGACGTCCGTCCACGTCGCGCCGTCCTCGAGCGCGCCGAGGTCGACGAACAGCGGCAGGCCGCGCGGCGCGAAGAGCACGAGCACGTCGCCGCCGGCGGCGCGGACGTGGCGGAAGGACCCGTCGCCGTCGTCGTTGTCGAGGCCCGCGCCCGCAAAGTCGACCCAGCCCCGCACGGCGCCCCGCGAAAAGTCCCAGACGCAGAGCCGCGTCCGCGCGGCCTGCACGACGACGCACCCGAGGGATGGCACGACCTCGACGTGGAGGCGGTGCGCGTCGTCCTCCCGGAGCTCGTCAATCTTGCCGAACTTGGTCCAGCGCCACCGCCGCAGCCGCCGGGCCACCGGGCCCGGCGCCGCCGCCGCGGCGACGACCGGCGACGACCGGATCGGCCGCGGCGCGGCGGGCGGCGCGGGCGCCGCGGCGGGCGGCGGCGGCGCGAGCAGCGCCGTCGCCTTGGCGCGCCACCCGGCGACGTCGACGGAGGCGTCGCGGGCCCGGGCGCCCGCGTCGTCGTCGTAGACGTACTTCGCCTCGACCCGCGCGAGCTCCTTGGCGTTCGCGAGGCCGCGCTTGCGGTCGCCGAGCTTGAGCTGCGCCGCCGCCGTGAGGAAGAGGGCCTCCGCGGCGACGTCGTCGACGACGTGCGGCCCGTCGCCCCAGTAGCGGCGCGGGCGCGCCTTCTCCAGCGCGTCGATGGCCTCGTCGAGCTCGCCCCGGGCGAACTTCGCGCGGCCCAGCAGGAGCCGCGCCCGGGCCTCGTGCTTGTTCGCGTCGAAGTCCACGTTCCGGAAGTGCGCGTAGCTCGACGAGATGTCGCGGAGCGCGCCCTGCGCGGCCGACGCCGCCTGCTCGTGCCGGCCGAGGCCCAGCGCCCGCTCTGCGACCTCGAGGGCCACCGCGACCGTGCGCGCCGTCTCCTTGCCCCGCTCCTTCGCGCACCAGATGTTCGGCTTCGGCGGCACGCAGGAGCATACGGAAATGCCCCGCGGGTCCCTGCGGAACTCCTCGAAGAAGAAGGCCCAGGCCGCGTCGTCGCCGCCGCCGCCGCCGTCGGCCGCGTGGGCGCCCTTCGACGCGGTCAGCAGGATGTCGTCGAGGTCGCCATGGAGCGAGTCGTCGACGGACCCGCGGACGAACGCCGCGCGGAGCGACGGCCCCGCCGCGCCCCAGGCGAGCCGCGCGTACGCGGCCGTCCCGGCGAGGGCGTCGACGGCGCCCGCGACCCAGCCCCCGGTCTCGGGCGCGCACCGCGGGTCGTCGAGGACGGCGCAGAACGCGCGGAGCGCGCGCCGCACGGTCGCCTCGTCGACCCACGCCGCGAGCTTCCGCGACCGCCGGGGGGTCGTCCGCTCCTCGTCGAAGAGGATGTCCTTGACGGTCTCGCACATGTGCCCGCGGCCCGTCGCGGCGGGGTCCGCCTCGAGAAACTCGAGGACGGCGTCGAGGCTCGCCGCGCCGCCGAGGTGGATCAGGCGGCCGACGGTCTCGTACCTGCGGCGCGCGGTGGACGGCGGCGCGTCCGTCGAGGGACGCCGGACCCGCGCGCGAATTCGCAGTTCGTCAGCACCTCGCCGAGGCGGTACAACGCCGTGAGCTCGCGAGCCTCGCCGACCCGCAGGGGCCGCGCGTCGCCGCGCCGAAAGACTTTGAGCAGCCCGTCGACCACGCCGTAGACCGCGTCGGAGCAGAACTTGTCGTCGTCGTCGTCGTCGAGCTTCCAGTGGTTCGCGCGGCGGCAGGTGCGCAGCAGAAATTCCAGCTGCTCGCCGCCGCCGTCGGCGACGAAAAATTCCGGTTGCTCGTTCACCCAACCGACGGAGTAGGCCTCGCAAAACCCGTGTTGCTCCTCGTCCATGGACTCGTCCTCGATGGCGTCGCTGAAGCCGATGAGCACGTTGATGACCACCTCTAACCCCGGTATCCACGGCCCGGCGCTCAGGAGCTCGCGTCGAGCATCCGCCAGCGACACTTCTTCGGAGATGAGACTCCGCTGCCGCGACTCCAGTCGTTGCCGCCGCTCGCGCTCGGCCTTTTTGACGTCCTTGACGTTCACTGCTCTATCCTTTTTGCCCATCGCGATGCTCGACCTCGACGCGGAGCTGCCGCAGAGCTCTGCTCGGCCTCGACTCGGAGCTGCACAGCTCTGCTCGGCCTCGACTCGGAGCTTGCCGCAGCTCGGCCCACCTCGCCCGCCTTGGCCCCACCGGGCGGAGAGCGGAGAGCACAGTATTCGTGTACGATGCATGTTGAACTTCAGCGAGCTATATTGCAGCGAGCCCGACGCGCCGTGAGCTTAGCAGAGCGCGCTCTCGACGTCCGCGTGACATGTTCGCCGACAGCTCCGACGAGTCCGAGGGCGACGACGCCCCCGCCGCGGCGCCCTCCGCCCCCGCCGAGGACAACGAGAAGAAGCGGCCGCTCGAGGAGGAGGAGGCGGCGGCGGGCGCCGCGCTCCCCTCCGCGCTGGACGCCCTGGGCGCCTCGGCGCCGCCGGAGTTCCTCACGGCGACGGCGAACGTCGAGGCGCCGCCCGAGGTCGCGCCGTCGGCGCCCGCGACGCAGCGCGTCGGCGTCGACGCCGACGCGAAGCTCGAGGCCGACCGGCGCGAGCACGCGCTCCACGAGAAGCTCAAGGCGGACACGCAGCGGCGGCTGAAGAAGCGGCGCAAGGAGGAGCGCGAGGAGCGCAAGGCCCAGCCCGCCTACGAGCGCCAGTCCATGCACGGCCAGAAGATCGCCATCTCCGTCGGCCCGTGCTCGCTGCCCGAGAACATGCGCACGACCTACTCGAGCATCCCGCGCGCGGACACGAAGTGGAAATAACGCGACTAGACGTGGGGCTTCTTCCTCTTCTTCTTCCCGGGGCGGTGCCGCGTGACGACGCGCGTCGTCGTCGCCGGCGCGGCGACGGTCCGGATGCCCGCGGGCAGGCTCGACACGTTCCCGACGACGGGGCGGCGCGCCGGCGCCGGCGCGGGGCTCGCCGCCGTCGCCGGGGGCGCCTCGGAGCAGAAGAACTCCGTGCTCTGCGGCACGCCCCGCATGCCGCGCGGCACGGGCTTGCCGAGGAACGCCGCGAGGGGGGCGAGGCGGAAGCCCGTCGACATGTTCATGACGTGGACCTTGTCCCGCGGCGCGTAGCGGTCGAGGCTCGCCGCGACGCCGTCGAAGGCGACGAGCGCGTCCGCGAGCGTCGGGCACGTCGTGCCGTACTCGAGGCAGCGCGCGACGACGAGGAGGTGCTCCTTCGTCTCCGCGCGGCACTTGATCTTGCCGTGGCTGTTCGTCTCCGTGGAGATGTCGCGGTGGTACCCTACGGCGCGCGTTCATGTGGTTCCCGGTCGACGAGAGACGCGGGCGGTCGCCGGCGCGCGTCGTGTGCACGACCTTGTAGTTGGGGAACGAGCACGCGACGCGGCGCCAGACGGACGCCACGGGCGTGTCGAACCACGCCCCCGACGACGCGAAGGGCGTCATGTCGCGCCGGTTCGACGCCTCGAGCGCTTTGATCGTCGCGCCCGCGCGATGGCACGTCGGCACGCCGAGCGCGTCGACGGCCTTGGCGACGGACCGCGTGCCCGTGTCGCCGAGGCCCGTGCCGAGCACGAGCGCGACGGGCGACGTCTTGACGGCATGCGTGCACGTGAACGGCTCGAGGAGCCAGTCGAGCTTCTTCTCCTTCAGGAGCGTCGTGCAGCCCTCGCTGGCTTTCCCAAAGTAGCTGAGCCGCCTCCTTCTGGCTCGCGCGCGCGCCAGTTCCGCGGCGCTCGGGTGTGGTGCGTTGGCGGCCAGCACCGGCAGCAGCGCCACGAGCGGCGTCCAGCGCATCTTTTACTTACGGGGCTGCGATGTTGTTGTCCATCGAACTCGAATTCATACAATTGTGCACTTCTAGGCTAGGCAGGGTTAACAGCTAGAGGGCCTACCCGGGGGGTTTGCGGCACCAGGCCTCGCGGCACTGGGACTTCAACACTCTTGAGAAAGGACTTGTCTCCCGCGGCATAATACCTCGACGATGGCGTACGCGTCTTGAGCCGTCTCGTGCGCGAGCGTTGACTGCCTCGTCTCGTGCGCGAGCGTTGACTGCCTCGCACGCTCGTGCGCGATCGTCATGGGCGCCAGCAAGCAGCGCCGCCAGCGCTGGCAGCCGCTGCACCTCGTCGTCGCCGTGTGGCTCCTCGCCATGGGCTCGCTCGTCGTGCGCCACGAGGGCGGCGTCGCCGCGACGGAGCGCGCCGCGGAGCGGACCGTGCGGCGCTACGTGGGCCGCGAGGACGCCGCGGCCATCCTCGCGGCGCAGGCGGAGGCCATGGCCGTGGCGACGGCCGCGGCGGCGCCGGCGGCGCCGTGCGCGGCGACGGAGGCGAGCGCGGCGGCGCTCCGGCAGAAGGCGCTCGGCCTCGAGGCGCAGCTGCGCGACGCGGGCGCGGCCCTCGCGCACGAGCGCGAGCGCGGCAAGGCCGCCCGCGCCGAGCTCGAGGCGCTCCGAGCCGCCGCCGCGCCGCGTCCCGCGGCGGCGCGGCGCCCCGCGCCGCCGCGGACTCCGCCGCAGAATCCACCGCAACCGGTCGACTCCTGCGCGGACGTGCTCGAGGGCTCGCGCGGCTTCCGGGGCATGCGCTACTGGGCCAGGGACCCCGAGCCGCGCGCGAGCCCCTACGCGGACTACGGCCCGTCCGCAAAGTACGTGACCTTCGAGCCGGACAACGGCGGCTGGAACAACATCCGCATGGCCTTCGAGACGGTGGCCGTCTTCGCGCACGCGACGGGGCGGACGCTCGTCATGCCGCCGGCGCAGCGGCTCTACCTGCTCAAGGTGCAGCACGACGGCAACAGGCGCGCGCACCACGGCGTCGACGCGTTCTTGAATTTCGACGCGCTGGGCAAGGTTCTGCGGGTCGTCGACACGCCGACGTTCCTCCGCGAGGCCGCGGGCCTCTTCGACCTTTCCCGGGAGACGAACGCGGCGACGGCCTCCGTCGACGCGCTCGCGGCGACGGCGAGGCGCGCGGGCGACGACGGCGACACGCGGGCGCGGCGCGACCTGCGCGAGTGGGAGCGGCGCGCGGCGACGTCGACGCCGCGCTGGGCGCCCATGCGCGAGGCCGTGCTCTTCGGGTCCTGCGCGGCGCCGGACCCGCCGTGGCGGACCTTGGACGCGGCGACGTTCGCGACGGAGAAGCGGCGGCTCCGGCCGCTCGACGCCAAAGCCGCGGGCGCGGCCTGGGTCCACTTCGAGGCGAACGCGTCCTACGGCTACCGCGTCTTCACGCACTGGTACACCTTCTTCCTCTTCGACGACGGTCCGACGGACGCGTACTACAAGCGCTTCGCGCGCGACGCGACGCGCTACCGCGACGACATCGTCTGCGCGGCCGGCCGCGTGAGCCGCGCGCTCGCGGCCTTCGCCGCCGGCGGGTCCTACTCGGCGGCGCACATCCGCCGCGGCGAGCTCCAGTACGTGTCCGTGCGCATCTCCGCCGACGAGTGGAACGCGACGCTCAGCGAGTGGGTCGCGCCGCGCGAGGTCCTCTTCGTGCTCACGGACGAGGCCGACCGGGCCTGGTTCGCGCCCATCGAGCGCCGCTTCCGCGTCTTCTACCTCGCGGACTTCGAACACCTGCTGGCGGACCTGGACGACCCGAACGCGCGGGGCATGGTCGAGCAGCTCGTCGCGTCCGCGCCCGACTGCCGCACGTTCACGGGCACGTTCTTTTCGACGTTCTCGTCCTACGTCGCGCGGCTCCGCGCCTACTACGGCCACGCGGAGACGACCTTCTTTTACGCCGCGCCGCCCGTGAAGAAGCGCGTGCTCCACGAGGCCGTCGCGCCCCACTACCCGTTCTTCAACCGCGAGTGGCCCCTCGCGTGGGAGGGCATGGACAAGCCCGCGCCCGTCGCGCGCGCGCCCCGGCCGCGGCTCCCCGACGACCTCGGCATCGCTGATCTTCCGCCAGAAGGCGGCGCCTACCCCTCGGCCAAGGTCAAGGCGGCCCTCGCGAAGGAAAAGGCCGCTAATAAGGGTTGATGGTGCCGTTCTGAACTTTTATGATGAAGCGGGCTGCCCGCCGATCCTCGGCGAGCTCGCGGCGCGGACCAGCGGCAGTCCTCGGGAGGCGTCCTCCCTCGACCTCCTCTTCTGCACCGCGCCGTCGTCGGCGACCTCGGAACCGTCGCACGCGGCGGAGGCCGCGGAGAAGCGGCAGCGGCTAGGGATGCCTGGTTGAAGGTCGCTTGATGCTCAATGTTGACTTTCTTCTGACAGCGGGGACGCTGATGGGCTCAATGACGGGCGTGTTGGTGCTCGCCCTGGCCCTCCTCGTCGATGCGACGCATGCGTTCGCGCGCACGCGAACGCCGCGCCTCGACGCGTGCTCGCGCGCGCGAGCGACGCGCCGGAGCGCCGCCGACGAGCCCCTCGACGTCTGGGCCGACGCCGTGTCCGCCTTCGACGGCGACGACGACGAGGAGGCGTACTACGGCCTCAGCCCGCCGCGGCCCGACGCGCCGCCGTGGCTGCACGCGGCCATCGTCGCCGCCGGCGGCGACGCGGAGCTCGCGCTCGCGCCCTTGACGGACCGCGAGGCCGACGTGCTCTTGGAGCGGTACTGGATGGAGCCGTCGACGCAGCTCGAGTGCTCGCTGCGGCTCGACCTGTCGCTCGCGCGCGTCGCGCAGCTCGAGCGGGCCGCGCGGCGCAAGCTGGAGACGACGGGGGAGATTCGGGAGCTCGAGAGCGACGACGCGCGGCGCGCGCTCGCCGAGGGCTCGTTGATGCTCACGCTCTTCGAGAAGCGCGTGGGCTACTTCTACTTCCGCGACGAGCTCCGGGTCGACGAGGAGACCCTGAGCCGCCTGCTCGCGCAGCACGGGCCCGTGCTGAGCCAGCGGCGCGACACGCTGCAGCGCAAGGGCGAGGCGCTCCGCGAGGGCCTCGACCTCGACGACGCGGCGCTGCGGCGCCTCGCGTCGAGCCAGCCGACGATCCTGGGCCTCAACGCCGACGCGTTGGCGGCGAAGATCGCCTGGCTCGCGGCGCACTGCGGCGTGCCGCGGAGGCGGCTCGGCGACGCGTGCGTCCGGTGCCCGCAGCTGCTCACGGCGTCGCTCCGGAAGACGCTCGAGCCCAACTTCCGCACCTACGCGCATTTGGACGCGGCGCTCCCGGCGGCGCTTCTAGGCACGTGGCCCGGCGCCCTCCGGGCGACGGGCCTGCGGGGCCGGCTCCGGGCGCTCGACGCGCTCGACGCGGAGGGCAGCGGCGGCTTCGTCGCCGCGCGCGCGGCGAACGCGTCGCTCGACGCGCCGAAGACGCTGGCGCTCCGCGTCGCCGAGAAGGCGCCGCGCGTGCTCTGCCTCGACGCGGCGACGCTCGCCGCGCGGGTCAACGGCCTCGTGGCGTCGCTGGGCGCGCGCGCGGCCTCCGACGCGTGCTACCGGCGCCCGGAGCTCCTGCTGACGTCGCCGGACCAGCTCGCGCGGCTCACGGACGCGCTAGGCGACGAGCTCGCCCTGTCGGCGCGCGCGGCCGCGGGGCTCGGGACGCTCGTCGCGACCAAGGCGGCCAAGGTCGCGAACTCCGTCGCGGACGCGAAGCTTCGCCAGCGCCTCGCGTTCCTCCGCGACGAGCTCGGGCTAGGCGTGGACCGCGCGGCGGCCGTCGTGTCGAAGCGGCCCCAGTGCCTCGGCCTGAGCGTGCCGGGCACGCTGCGGACGACGTGCCGCTTCCTGGCGGCGCGGCTCCTGGGAGCGCCGCCGCTCAACGCGTCGGCGCCGCCGGAGGCGCTCGACGACGTCTTCGACACGCGGACGCGCGCGAACCTCGCGAGCCTCGTGGCGTCCTACCCGACGGTGCTCGGCCTCTCCGTGGACGCGAACCTGGCGCCGAAGCTCGACGCGCTCGCGGCGGCGGCCGCGGACTCGCCGGGCGTCGACGACGGCGCGGCCGCGGCCGCGGCGGCGGTCATCGCGTGCCCGGCGCTCCTCGGCTACTCCCTCGACTCGCGCCTCCGGCCGCGCCTCGAGGAGATGCGGCTCCGGGGCTTGCCCTTTGTGCACATCACGAACCTCGCGCAGGTCCCCGAGCGGCTCTTTCTGGCCAAGCTCGAGGGGCGCGTCGAGAAGCTCGAGCGCGAGGCCGGGGAGGCGCTGCCCCTGACGACGCGGTAATTTTTTTAGGACTACCCTTCATGGTCGGCGGCGCGGCCGTCGTGAGTTCCGCGTTCCGCAGCGAGGGACTCAGCCCGGGTCGACGCTGTCGACGCTCCGCACGCGCGCGGCGCCCCTCTTCTGGGTCTTCTCGGAACGCAACGCTCCATAACCCGTCCGCCTCAGCACTTAGCCCCGATTTCGTCGTAATCGGGCGCCCTCGACTAGTAGATCGGTATCGGGGCGATTCGAGACCCAGAAGTCGCTGGACAGCGACGACAGGTCTAGACTACCCCCTCGTCGACGCCGTCGCGAGGCGCACGAGGCGCCGCTGCATGGACGCGGCGGACTCGTCCCGCGCGGCCGCGGATGCGCGGGGCGCGGGCATGGGCTCCGCGGGCGCGGCGGGGCAGTAGACGCACCGCACGTACTCGGCCATGCGGTAGCTCGTCGGCTCGCGCTTCCGCGTCGCGTAGAACGCGCTCCAGTAGGGCTCGTGGGCCCGCGGCGGCACGGGGCCCTCCGAGTCCCACAACAACAGCGGCCGCGCGTGGCCCGACCAGATGCCGTCCTGGAAGGCCTCGCGCCTACCAAGCATGTCGGTGACGAGTTCTCTTCGTTTTCCCGGTCGAAATCCCTCGAAAATCGTCGCGGCCACAGGACGCTGCCTCGCGCCTTTTCGCCTCGTCGGGCGTGCCGAGGCAGTGCTGCACGTAGCGCGTGCCGTTTTCCGTCGAGTCCCAGGAGAAGTGCGTGTGGCCGAAGCAGTGGATGTCCGCGTCGAGCGCGCGCACGCGGGCCTCGAGGAAGTCGCTGCCGACGGCCTTGGCGAGGTTCGGCGAGAACAGGAACCGCTTCTCGGGCAGGAGCGACTGGAGCGGCAGGAAGTGGGAGAAGCTGATCAGCGGCACCGTCGGGTAGGCCCGCCGCCGCAGCTCCAGGAGCGGCGCGAGGTCCTGCATGGCGTCGAAGCGCGCCGCGAGCGCGCGCGACCCGTTCTCGAAGCCCGGCCAGACGCACGCGCCGTAGTCGCTGATGCAGCGGCAGGCGGGCTCGATGGGCCGCCGCAGCGTCTCGCCGGGCGGCAGCGCGAGCGGCGGCTCGCGGTCAAAGTCCTCGTGGGGCCAGGACAGGAGCGGCACGATGAAGACGCCGCAGGGCAGCAGCTCCGGCGCCGTGCGCACGCCGAGGTCCGCGCAGAGCGCGAGGACCGCGTCGAGCTTCGCGAAGCTGTCGGCGAAGCCGGAGGACCGCCAGAGCTCGTGGTTGCCTAGAGTTTCGGTCGTTTCTTTGGGTTTCGTCTTCGGCGACGCCGCCGCGCGCCCGGCGTGTAGAACACGACGTCGTAGCGGTCCAGCAGCACCTTCAGGCAGCGGCCGATGGCGCCGAGATCCGTCGCGACGTCGCCGGCGACGATGAGCGCGCTGTCCTCTTCGCGCTCCAGGTTCTCGCACCAGCGCATGTTGTGGCTGCAGTCGGCGTGGAGGTCCGACACGAGGAAGACGCGCATCGTCGGAGCAGCGGTGATGGCTACTTCTTCCGGATGGCCATGCTGATGTGGGCTGCCTGGTCATCAACATTGACATCTCCGCTTGTTTGAACTTTTTGGCGCCGGCATGGTGGTCTGAAATTCAGTTCCCTATACCGACCACTGAGCGCACCTGAGAGCCGAGCAGCACCGCAGGAACGTCCTCCATGTTCCCGCTCTTCGTGCAGGAGGAGCTGCAGAACGAGGCCGTCGTCTTCCTCAAGCCGCACGCCGACAACGACAAGGCCGAGAAGGTCGTCGTCGCGGGCCTCGAGGCCGCCGGCTGCACCGTCGCGAAGCGCTTCCGCATCTCCGGCCCCATGGTCGAGGAGAAGAAGCTCATCGACCAGCACTACGGGTCGCTCGCGACGGCGGCCATGGGCGCGCCGCCGTCGACGCTGTCGCCGGACAAGGCCGTCGCGTTCTCCGACATGTTCGGCGTCGAGTACGGCGCCGCGCGGACGGCGCTGAACCCCGTGATCATGGCCGAGCTCCAGGTCGACGGCCTCGAGCTCGAGACCATGTGGCGCGCGGGGCCCTGCCTCAAGCTGTCGCCGGGCGTCTACGTCGCCAAGCTCGTCGGCGCGGCCTGCGGCGACGTCTACACGATCAACGGCTTCTACCCGGCCATGCGCCAGGAGTTCGTCGCCGACGCCGCGACGGTGCGCGTGCTCGTCGTCACCTGGCTGCCGTCCGTGCTGAGCTGGCAGCAGTTCCGCGACGTCGTCGTCGGCCCGACGGACCCGTCGACCGCGTCGCCGAAGAGCCTCCGCGGCAAGTTCCGCACCCACTGGCACAGCCTCGGCCTCGCGCGCGAGCCCGCCATCAGCTGCAACTGCGTCCACGCCTCCGCCGGGCCCCTCGAGGGCCTCAAGGAGCGCGAGGTCTGGGCCGGCGCGTCCGTCGCCGACGACCCGCTCGGCCGCAGGCTCGTCGCCAAGCTCTCGAACCCGTTCACGCAGCCGCCGCGCGACGGCGCCGCCGTGCTTCGGTCCTGGCTCGACACGAACCCGGTCTACCAGCTCGGCGCCGGCGACGCGAAGAAGATCTTCGACGCGACGGAGGGCATGGACGCGCGGGAGCTCCTCGACGCGCTCCCGAACCCGCCGGGCCGCGTCGCCGCGTAAACAAAGCAAGCAAGCGACCTCGATTCGGAGGGGCTTACAGTGCCGCACGCGCGGCAGGAGATCGACGAGGCCCGCGGGGCTCGGACATGGACAGGACGGGGGCGGAGGCGCGTCGACGAGGCCGCGAGGGCGCGGGCGCGGGCGGCTCATCACGGAGCCGGCCGCGGCCGCGGCCTCGGGGGCTCGGCGCGCGCCGTCCGCCGGGGCTCAGACGCGCTCGCGGCCCGAGCCGTGGCCGCGGAGCGTGACCGAGGGCCGCTTCGCGCTCGGCGCGACGGTCCCGAGCGCCGAGGCGACGCCCGCGAGCGCCAGGCCCTCGCCGAGGGGGAGCACGTTGTTGTAGAACCAGGGCATCGTGCCCTGGATCGGCGCGTTCATCAACACGCGCGAGAACCACTTGGGCGCGGTGATGAACGCGCCGAGGCCCTCGGCCCGGTAGCCCTGGCTCAGGACCGCCGCGTAGGACACGGGCCGGCCCGTCGCGGCGGCCGAGTCCAAGGCCCGGCCCCAGAGCGACTGCTGCGTGATCGCCAGCACGTTGCCGAAGAAGATGTTGAGGCCGAGGCCGAAGCAGAAGAGGCTGCCCTTGGACTTCTCCGATTGCGGGTAGTATTTCCGGTAGAGCGTCGGCGTCGCGACGAAGGACGTCGTCGCCATGATGGCGTTGCGCGCCGCGTTCGCGCCGAACGCCGGGCCGCACGCGCGGACGAAGGCGTTCGCGCCGATGCGCGCCTCGACGGCCGCGGACGTGGCCAGCCCGTAGAACCGCTGCGTCTCCGCGCGGTTCGCGACGCCGGACTCGATGGCGCCGGCGACGACGGGCACGAGCGCGAGCTTGCCCGCCGTCTTGAGCGCGTCCGCCGTCGTCATCGCGGTCTCGTCCTTCGACGCGTCCTCCATGAGCTGGTCGCCGTAGACCACGGGCGCGACGCCCAGCGCCGAACTCAGCCCCCGGTCGCAGGCCTGGAAGATGAAGCCCATGACGCTGTACTGGAAGAACCACGCGACGATCGACGCGCGGCCGACGGTGCGGAACGGCGTGAAGGGCCCGTCCGCGAAGACGATCTTGCTCGCCTGCGCGAGCTGGCCACTGCCGCTGACCTGCGCGCTGTTCATGATCATGGCCGTCTTCTCGAGGGGCATCGTGCAGTAGCGCACGACGACGGCGTAGCAGCCGAGGCCGAAGGAGCGGTAGGCCATGCTCGCAGGGTCCGCCATCTGCTCGCCGCCGGCGGCCTTGAGCTTCTCGCGGCCCTCGGCGGGCGACGGGAGCGTCATGGTTGCCTTGCGCTGCGCACGCGACGCGGCGCGTTGATGCAGGCCTTCACCGCGACGACGCCGAGGACGGCGCTCTCGCTTGAAAAACTCAAAAAAACCGAGTTGTGGCAAATATCGACCTCTGCCAGCAAGCTGGCCGATGTTTGGCCGCCTGGCAGCCACGCGCAGGCCGCTCGCCAGCCCCACGCGCTCGTTCACAAGCCAAAACAAGCGGTCCTTCTTCGACTGGTGGCGGGAAAATGTCATCAAGCCCATCCACGGCACGAAAATCCTGCTGCCGGACATCGCGGGCATCCCCGCGCACCAGTACATGCAGTTCGTCTACCCCTGGCCCGTCATCGTCGGCGGCTACTACATCATGCAGTGGGCCATCGGCCGGTCCCACGATAGCATCGGGGAGGCGGGCGAGAAGCTCCGGGACCGCGACGGCTTCAAGCAGCACGACACCGTCGAATCGCAGCGCGCGGCGCTGCAGAAGATCCTCGACGACGCGAAGCGGCGAAAGGGCTAGCGCCGCGTAAGCTTCGCGCAAAAAAAAACGGGTCTCGTAGAGCCGAGGTCGCGCGCGGCTGCGTCGACGCGGCGCGCGCCCACGGGTGGCACGAGTGGCAGAGGCGCGACTCCAGGATCGCGACACAGGACCGCAATACAACGCTCTTTAGGGCGGGTTCACGGGCCGGAGCGACGCGCGGCGCGCGACGAACTCCGGCGGCGGCTCCGCGGGCTCGGCGAAGACGGCGGCGTCGGGCGCGCCGCGGCGGCTCGGCGTCACGGACGCGCCGCGCGTCGCCACGCGCAGCAGCGACGACCGGCGCTGGACGAACTCGGGCGACAGCGCGGCCTCCTGGGGCGACGCGCCGTCGGACGCCGCGCGGGTCCGCACGGGCAGGAGCGACGCGCGGCGCTCGACGAGCAGCGGGCTCTCGCCGTCGGACGGGGGCTCGGGCCCGCCCCTGTCTTGGTGGGGCACGGGCGTGAGCGACTCGCGGCGCCGCCGGTAGGCCGCGGACGCCTCCTCGTTCGCCGCGGCCGGGGGCACGAACGCGTCCCACGCGTCGCTCGTCGACCGGCGCCGCGGCGACGGCTCCGGCGGCGCGGCCGCGGCGACCTCGTCGTCGTCGTCGTCGTCTTCGATGAGGGCCCCGCCGCCGAAGAGGCGCCCGATGGACGTCCGCGCGCGCGGCGCGGGCGCGGGCGCGTCGTCGGGCGACGACGGCGGGCTCTCGGCCGCGCGCGTCTCCTCGCCGAAGGAGTCGGTCCACTCGTCCGGGTAGGCGTTGGAGAACTCGACCCAGCAGTCGGCGCAGAACCAGGCGTCGCCGGCCTTCGTGTAGGCGCCGCGGAGCGCCGCCGCGTCGTTGCCGCAGTCCGCGGACGCGCACTTGAGCGCCGGCGCGCGGAACGACACCGTCTCGTCCCAGACCACGGGCGGCTTCTCCGGCACGAGCCTGCGCGCGGCGCCGGCGACGGCGGCGAGGAGGCCCTTCTTGGCCACGGTAGACGCGCGGCGGCCGCTCGGCGACGGCTTCGGCGGCGTCGCGCCGCCCTTCAAATCGCGGAGCAGGTCGTGGAACTCCGTGGAGCTCTGGTGCGCGAGGGCGTCGTCGGGCACGCCGGACCGGCGCTTCACGGCCGCCGTCGCCGCCGCGTCCGCGCGGCGGCCCGCGGCCTCGGCCGCGGCCGCGCCGAGCTGCCCGGCGACGGCCGACGCCGCCGCGGACGCGCGGCGCCGGGGGCTCGACGCGACGGACGCGCGGCGGGAACGCCGCTTCTCGCGCTGGGACCGGCCCTTGATGGCGTCCAGGGTCGCCGCGTGCTCGGGGAAGAGGGACGCGCGCAGGTCCGCCTCGACGACGGCGGAGATGCTGTGGCGCTGGTTGAGGTCGTCGTCGATCGCCACGCGGCTCCCGCTGCCCCGGGGCGACCCGCAGGACGAGATGACGCTGTCCTCGTCGCCGAGCGACGACCGCACGGACGAGCAGTCGTCGACGGACGAGCCCTGGTAGGACCGCCGGAGCGACGCGGGGCTCGCGCCCTCGACGGCCGCGAGGAGCTGGGCCTTGGCGGCCGACTTGGGACGCCGCCGCAGGTGGCTCTTGCGCCGCGAGCTCCGCCGCGGCGTCGCGGGCTTGTCGTCGCCGGGCCGCGGCGACCGCGGCGGCAG
>Ga0257106_1000874_pt1 | contig 16138 bp, 36 predicted proteins | sample LP_taG_3_FD_190177 | JGI IMG/M metagenome (GOLD analysis project Ga0257106, IMG submission 190177) | Marine microbial communities from Northeast Subartic Pacific Ocean, Canada - LP_J_2011_P26_10m | ecosystem: Environmental > Aquatic > Marine > Oceanic | place: Canada: Northeast Subartic Pacific...
TCCCATTCCTCCTTCTGACCAAAAAATGCTGGATGGCCGTTAAACGCTAATTGTGCTTCCTTGCTAGCATTCATATACTTAATACGTTGCTTGAAGAACATAAGAAATAATGAAGCGTCGGTGAAGAATCTATCGATGCGTTCGACGTGTGATGATCTACCATATTTAGGGCAGTCATAGCTACCGACTAGCATTTTATCATTATTATCAGCATCTCTTTCTATCGAGATTGTTACTCCTGGTACTAATTTATTTACTAATTTTTGTGTTGTTTTAACTAATTCTTTCATTTTCATAACCTTTATTTTAATTAATATTACTTTTAACTTCCTAACTTTATACCTAAAGATAAGAAAAATTAAGTTACTAGGCAACTATTTAAGCAAATATCTCCCAGTTCTTTTCTTCTTTATTAGCTGCTATTTCATAAGGATGAGTAGTATAATCATAACCATGATAATCATAATACCTCTTAAACCATGTTGGTGATTGTAGGTAGTGTTGATACTCATGAACTAAAGATTCTATTACATGCTGCCTATCTTTCATGTTAGGGTAATATATTGTAATTTCATTTACACTATTACAATACTCAGCATGACATCCATCTTCATCTCCTTCCATTCCTTTTACACCGCTATATTTCTCGTAAATGTTATAATGAGTTTCAACATAAGGAGTACAGTCCTGAAATTTAGAGAAACCGTAATGCTTTTCTAACTTTGGGAATACTTCTTTAATAATTTTATTTACTTCTTTACGAGTCATAACCTTTATTATTTATACTTAAATATACGAAAAATATTCCGGAATAGCAACTATTATACTAGTCTTCTACTGCTTGACTGCCTGTTGGAAAACTAACTATATCATACTCTCCATCTCCTAAGTCATCTATCCAGTCCCACTCTTTACCTCTATTTATCATTTCTTACTGCAGTTATTAATATCTTCATAAATATCTTCATCTGTAATTCCGAAGTTAGTCCAACTGTTTTTTCTTTTATTATTAACCTTACAGTCTTTTTTATGAAGACCAAAATACTCACCGCACTTACATTTAAGCCAGTTATAGGTTAAAAGGATCATAGGGGAGCCGGCTAAAGCGGTTATGAAGTTAGGATGCCAGTGCTCCCCACATAATCCAAATGTATGTTTAAAAAATTCTATCATATTAATTCTTTTGTTTCTGTTATATGTTTACATTTACGATGAGCTATATAACCCCAACAGTCACAATGTAAACCATTTTTACCTTCTTTAACGGTATATTCTTTATCACTAGAAGCTGATTTATACTTCCAAGATCTTTTCTCTATCTCTATAAATAACTCCTGAAAAGGTTCCTTCTCAACAATTATATCATCTAAAGTAGATTTCGGATGAATTTCTGTCCAAGACGGCATATGATAAGTCTTTCCACTTACTGTAGAGATACCTCCTTGACCTAAATTAGTATAAGGTACTTTATAGTAATGTCTAGTAGCAAAGACAGATGAACCTATATCTCCAGGAAGACTTAATGCTCCTTCAGAGTATATAAGATCATCTTTACCGTCTATATTTACATTCCACAATGCCATTACTGACCAGCTGCTATAGTACCCATCCATCCAATACGGTTAGGGGTACTAAGGTTAAACATTCTGATTGACATATCTCCACCTCTACGATTTTTAGAGAAGAAGAAAGTTCTATCACCTTCTTTATTCCATTCCATATGAGCCATTCCAGTCATCATATGCTTAAATCTATTACTACCAGCAAAATCTCCTCCTTTAGTAACCTGTTGAATAACTAGAAAAGAAGTATTAGTCTTAAGATTATTATTACCTAAATTATGTCTTTCAAATAAATTTAATAATTCAGTTTCAGCTTTCTTAGAAGACATCCAACCTTTAGTAGTATCAACTATAGCATTCTGTAACTCTGCCATACTATCGATAAGCACAACATCCCAACCTTCTGATAAAATAGTCTCAGTAACTTCAAGAGCACTATCTTCACAATGGTCTCCCATAAATAATATAGGTAATTGCCCAAACTTAGGAAAACGTTTTACGTATCCAAACATATCAATTTGATTCATCTCACCAGAAATAAACAATACTTTCTGTCCTCTCTTTTGAAGATCAGCAAGCATATCTAACATTACAGTAGTTTTACCAATTCCTGGATCACCTACTACAGCGTAATTAGTACCTTTCATTAAACCTCCTTCAGAAGAGAAGTGAGAATCAACTACACGCCCAGATTTCATTGGACGGAATAGAGAAGAATCAAATACTAGATTCTCCATTTTAACTGTCTTTACATTTTTTAACATCATAACCTTTATTTTTAATTAATAACCTTTTTAACTTCCTAACTTTATATCTAAATATAAGAAATATTTAGTTCCTAGGCAACTGTTATGCTGGTTATTTTCCGGAAATATTAGGTTTCCCCATCATTACCTTTGTGTGCTTTTGACCTCCAATCACTCTATCATAAGAGCCATCTCCATTCCAAACTATATCTTTTCCTTTTAATGCTGCTTTAACTATTGATTCATTATCAACGATTGCTACTCCTTTAGCTTTAAGAATATCTAATATCTTTCCAGATACTTCTATATAGTATCCTTTTTTATTTAATGAGTCGACAGTTTGAGCTACTGCTGCTGATCTAGCTGGTTTAGTTCCGTCATGTCCCATTCCGACTAACTTAGTACCTCCTGGTCTATTCTTGCTCATTATTACTGCATCGTTTTCTGGATCATCGTCTAAATCTATTACTTCGTATCCTTGAGCTGCTGATTTTATATCATTAGCATTAGTAACGTTAGGATGTCCGCCTAGTGGAGCATAAGCATTATCTATCATTTTAAATAATTCTTCTCTTTCATCTTCAACTTCAACTGAAGTAAGAGGACGCCAATTATTTTCTAAAAGTATCTTAGTTAATTTCATTATAATTTAATTTATTATAAATAGACTTGAAAACATTTAAAGGAGTCCTATGCCCCATATGATCTATTTCAATATAGGTAGCTTCATTACCATCTGCAGACCATACTTTCTTAGTTACCTCTGGGTCAATAATCTTATCCTTACCTCCTAAAACAATAGTACGTTTATAACAATTATTATAGTATTCATATTCTATATCCATTGGCCTGCTATGTAATGCAGGATTAAATAGTAAAACATCAACTCCTAATATCGAACCAATAATATCAGCAACATACCCTCCCATACTAGAACCGATAATTAAATCAGGCATACCTATTGTAAGTATAAATTCATTTAAATCAAAAGTCTTATAATCTATTTTAGGAGCATATACCATATTATTTTCAGCTAGGAAAGATACTTTAGGCCCTCCCGCTTCACTTTCTAAACCGTGTAAATAAACTATTTTTTTCATAACCTTTATCTTTATCTTTATATCTAAATATACGAAAAATTAACGTAGTAACCTACTTATATTACATGTATTTAAGGTATTCTGTGGCTTCATTATTTGGAGAAGGTTCTGTTTCAAACTCAACATCTGTATCGATTTCATTTAATTTATCTATAGCACCTTGTAAGTATTTTTTCATTTCAAATACCATTTCATCTAAGTCAGATGACCTATTACCATTTTTAATTTCATATACAAATGAATCTATGCACTGTAATTTATTTACTACATGTGTAAGTTCAGGAACACATCTCCATCCATCTTCTATAGTTTTCTTAATCATTATTTTTATCTTTATCTTTATTACATTCAGGACAGTATTCTAAAGTTGGAGAGTTCATGCTTCCACAACCACATATCCAAACTTTATCTACCATCCAACTATAATCTATTGACATATTATTCGCTTTCGTATTGCATTGCTAAATCTAATTCAGCTGAACATGGTACTTGTATTTCTTCGTTCTTACTAGGTGTCAAAGTTATTACTTCGAATTCTTCATTAGTAATTAAACCATCACATAATGCATTCATTTCACTTGTAACATCTCTACCTGTAATTTTATTTATTATCATCATAACCTTTATTTATTTTAATTAATTTTAATTTATTTTAGTTTACTCTTTTGAGGTGGATTGCAGCCTTCTCCACCGTAATGCTCATAATTTTCAGCTGTTACCTTTTTTTCAGTTTTTGCTTCCCATACTATACCTATTAGGAAGCTAGTAAATATTCCTGCTCCTACTATAAACATTACTATATTCATACCTACCTTCTTACCTTATGTAAATTACTTCCCCATCCAGTTCTTCTATCCATTGCTGCTACTCCTTCGGCAACTGAAGGATCTTTTATAATTTCAGTTTCACAATAAGTAGTCTTTCCGGAAATAATATTCCTAACGTACCATTTAGAAGTACTACTACACTTAATACAAGTCTTAGTACCAGGTAAGGCTCTTACCCTCATAGGGTTTATTTCTATACAACATTTGATACACTTCATATTAAAATGGTAATGGTTCGTCTTTAGGAAGAGGTTTTGAAATATCTTCTAAGTCTCTAGTCTGCATAGATGCAAAAGGGGCGTCCGTAATATTAAGAATATTAGTATGGTCTCCATTAATATTATCTGATACTTCATGAGCTTTTTTTCTAGCCATATAATCATCATCAGCGTAGATATAAAAATCTACCGTAACTGCATATCTTTTTTTATTTTCCATATTATGCAAAACTAATATTATCTTCTAAATTATTCTTTATAATTTCCTGTATAGAAGATTCAGGATCTTTAATTTCATTCCATTCCCATAGTATAGAATCAGCAATTGCTTCTATTCTTTCTCCGGGCATTTCAGGGAATACTCTTCCGCTAAGTTGTTCGTGTGCGATAAGCTCTAATAGTTCAACTATTAAATACTCTTTGTTTATTTTATTCATAACCTTTATTTTTTACTTTATAACCTTTTTAACCTCTAACCTTTATACCTAAATATACGAACTATTTAGTTCCTAGGCAACTAATTCAATGGTTATTTTAAACAATCTTTCATAATATTATAAATGAAAGTTCCAAAAGACCAAGGCCAAACAAATATATGAAATAATCTTTCTTTAACCATAAAAGGCATATTAAATGGTACTTCTAGATTATTACAGCAGTACCACTCTAACCAACCGGACCATAGAAGACCTAAACCTAAATATATAAGTATAAAATTCATTTTTTTTCGAATAAGTTAGCTAATTTCTGTTGTAGCTTTTGGATCTGTAATTTATCCTTAAGAGTCTTAATACCTTTTTTAAGTTTTAATTCTAAGATTTTAGTAGCGATGTCATTTCTGTTCATAAGTGATTTTTATTATAAATATTCTATTTCCACAGTACTTGTATACAAATTAATAAAAGAGCTAAACATAAACTAACAGCAGTCTTAGGAGATATTCCTTCATTAAAGTGGTAATTAACAAATACAGCGTATATTATCATTCCAACTCCAAACCCAATAAAACGTGCAGGCCAGAGTAATCCTTCCATTCCGGAAACCGTATACTTAGTTCCCCAGATATAAAAATAGGAGAGTATCATTCCTGCTGCTGCTACTAACGTAACGTTATTTCTAAACCAATCAGTGGACTTTAAAAATTGTCCATTTAACTGGTAGAATGTAAGTACGTGAGCTACAAAGAAACAACCAACTCCTATTAATAGATCGACTACTTTCATTAACTGTAAATTATTATTCTTTCGTCTTTACTCTCATTCAAAAGGTTCCTAGATATAACCCTTCCTCTAGGCTTTTTAATTAACCTTTCGTACCTATATCCACCAAGTTCTATATGATGGCCTTCATCTAATATCTCTGCGATCTTTGCATTGATTTTTATAGATGGAAAATAGTATAATACATTTGTCATAATAGTAATTTTAAGTTAGTAATTAAATTAATGCTGTAGCTAGTTGGAATAACTGTTTATTTACTTTAAGCTCTTTCTCAAAAGATTTAATCTTTCTAACCTTTCTTACATTAGCACCAACTAAAGCAGCACTAAATTCTCCTTGAGTAATCTTCTCTTGAACTACATTAAATACTCTCCAAAGATCATCTCCTTTATCCGCATCTCTTTTAGGATCTAGAATATCTTCGATAGTCTCTTTATCGTAATTAAACTTTTTAGCTTCTTTAGAACCTAACTTAAGACCAGCTCTAATAATCATAGCATCTAAAGCTAATTGATTTTTTTCTTCCTGAGAAAGTACTCTATTTTTCATCTCATTTAAAACCTCTACTTTGTTAGGTAAATCAGCTACTGCTTCATTTACTACTCCTCTAAGCTCTTCAAAGGTATAACCTTTATGCTTAATTTTAAAATCACTAAACTGCTCATCAGCGACTACAAGTCCATTAGAACATACCATTCTAAATATACCAACACTAAATTTAAAAGCTTGCATACCGTCATGAGAGTTAGTCATAATGATTCTAGGAAATGCATCATCTCCGTCTTCACCTTTAATTTTGATATCTGGGTTTTGGAAAGCTACCATATGCTTGCTGAAAATAGTAGATTGATTTCTACCTTTTCTCTGAGCTGCCTGTACTGGTAACCAACCTAATTTATCTAAATCGTCAATAATAGTTTCAGTATTAACGAATAGATACTTACCACTAACCTTAGGATTAGTAGCTTCTTTTGCAAATGCAAGTGGACAAATTTCCATTAACTGATCTTTTGATAAATAAGTTTCTGCTTTGTCGTCGAAATTTAACATAATGTCTGCCATTTTTATAACCTTTTTTAATTATTAATATACTTAAATATAAGAAAAAAAACAATGTGAGGCAACTAACTCACTAAGTTTTTTTAATTTATTTCCTCCCATTGAATGTCATCTACATTCCTCACCATTAAGAATTGATCACCATGTTTTAATACATGATCACATCCTAACATATCACGCCATGCTTTTAAAGCATCCATATTACCATTAACTTGAGATACTTTAATAGTTCTCTTTAAATGATACATTTTACCTCCAAATTCTACTACTTGTCCGAGTCCTCCCATGATTTTACTTCTTTTTGTAATAGGTATACATCTATTTGTTCATCATCACATCCCCATTTCTTATAGTTCTCCATACATTTATTTAGAGCTGATTCAAATTGAGATTTAGGAAGAGATATTTCAAAAGTATGTTCATCATCTTCTTCAAAGCTTATAGAAAAAATCATTGCTGAATCTTTCTGGTAGTTAACTGCTTCAAATATGCCGTCAAAAATATAATCTGTGATATCTCTTTTTTCTTCTCCTGATGAGAACAAATTTTCGAATTCTTCTTGTGAAGAAAATTTTAATTCTCTCATAATTATTGTCTTAACATTGATTGTTTATTCCTTCTATTTAGTTCTTTACTACCAGCAATCTTTCCGGAGTTAGTAAAAGGAACATACTCATTAGTACCCCATGCATATACTGGACCTTCATACTCATAAGTAGTAATAGGTATATCAACATTTCTATGCTCAGTATAATCAGGGAGAGATATTCTTCTCCTACCATCAAATGATCTAAAGTCTGAAGATGTAACTCTATACCAAGACTCATTAAGAAATATTTCCATGACTCCAGCAGTATCAAAATCATATTGTAATTTTACAATCCTTCCTGTTTTTTCTGCCATTTATGAGTGTAGTTGAATTATTGTATCTATATCTGCTCTTGATTGCCATCCTATAACCTCACCAATAAATTTACCATCTGGGTCAATTACAGCTACTTCGAATGTAGAAACATCTTTAACCTTATCAACTGCTGATCTAATTCCGTTTTTACCTGTGCTGTACATTCCTTTACCTGCTACTACAGATAACTCAATACCGTTATCTAACATTAGTAACCCTTGAATGTGTCCTTTACCTAATTTGTGTTGCTTGAATGTAATGTCTTTAAATGATGTCATATTATTTGCTTAAAAGTGAAGGTGAAACTGTAAGTAATGAATTATTATCTCTATCTCTAACTTTAATATTTTTATTATTAATTTTTAAGATCTCAAATGTTCTAGTATTAGCAATCTTTTTATGATTAATAAATACTATATCCCCAATTTGGAAATCATCTTTAGTTGCTTTTACAACCTTTTCTCCTTTTCGAGCTGTCATTTTAGATTTTAACTCATTATCATCAAAACTGATAGTACCTAATGAAATATTACAACCATACTGCTCTTCTAATTTAGCAACTGCTAATTGAAAATCACTTCTAAACTCTTTAATATTTTGTCTATTAAACATAACCTTTATTTTTTAATTAATATTACTTTTAACTTCCTAACTTTATATCTAAAGATAAGAAATATCTAGTTAAGAACCAACTTATACCCACTAAACTTTGACATATAACTTGTAATTTTTACTCCATTTCCATCTTTCCTTACTTTACCATTTCTAAACCATTTATATACGCTACCTGCTCCTCCTAGGTGAGCTGCTGCTAATAGTCCAGACTCTGTAACTAATACTCCATGTATTATTTCTCCTTCATACTTGTCAATATACTTTTTTAAGCGCTTTTGATTAAACTTTAATAGTTCTTGCATAGCAAATTCCTGTAAGTCAGGGCTATTTAGAAAAGCTTTCTTATTTACTTTAATTTTTAAAGTCTTTAAGGTAGATTTACCAAATTGGTATTTACCCATATACCCAAACCTATTAACAATGGTATACCTATTTCCGGATTCTTGAAATCCTATAGCGTCTAAAAATGCTTTATGATCTTTAGCCGGTACTATTGTTTTAATCTTAGGAAGATCTACCTTTACGGCTTTGATGGGTAGGGACTTTATCGAACTAACTTCATATTGAAATGTTTTGACTGTCTTTACAGTAAATGCACTTAATAAAGTAAACATGGATAATCCTACTAATACTATTATAACCTTTTTCATAATGTAATTTTTAAATTAAAATAAATCTAAGAAAGAAGTATTTATTTTTTTCTCTCTTAACTTTTCATTCTGTTCTGACTTTCTAACTAAATCATCTGCTACTTTTCTTTCAAGAGGTTTCTTTTTTTTGAAAGTAGAAAGCTTATTTCGTTTTTTTTTAGCCATTTATAAATTATTATTGACGAGATATAAATTCCTCACCTGGTTTGTCTTCTTCGTATAATCCTAATTCTTTAAGATGTGCTATATGATGCTCATCTAACTCCCAATCAGGTTCATCATCTTTAGTTTTAACGTAATCTTCCATTGCCTCTGCTTGTTTCTCTTCTATTGGCGCTGTGGCATACAGGAAAGAACAATTATAGCAGAGAAACTCTAAATTGTCTAAATGGTAATTTTTTTTATTTCCATCTATAAAATTTAAAATCACAGGAACTTTTGTATCAGTAACCCGTCTTTCAGAAAAACTACAGTTTGTACAAATCTCTTCAACAAGCCCTTCAAAAATTAATCTCTGTTTTATCTTCTTAGCATCAAAATGTTCTACTGGAAGCCTACCTTCTATTAAATCTATTAAAGGAGGTTCTTTTCCTCCGTTAGTAAGAAATTTAGGTATACCTTTACCTTCTTGATTCATGTGAACCTGTAGTAAAGTTACTCCATCCTCGTCTTTAAACATTTTAGCATACTTTTTATAGTGATTATAAGATACATGAAGGTATCTAGCTGCTGCCATATTAGAACGAGTCATTTTTTGAGCTCTTAAAATATCCTCTTTAGTTAATATTTTTGAAGGTCTAGCCATTAATAGTCAATACCTTTAATCATTCCGGAAGTATCTACATCTGGATCTTTGTGAGTATCGTCTGTAACTATTGAATTGCTATTGATATCTTCATCCATAATTGCTTGCATTTTTGTAGAAACTTTCTCAGCAATCTTTTCTTCATCTTTGTCTAAGTCTAATAACTCTAATGACGACATGCGTGAAGTACCACCTGATAGTTCTGCTTCTTTTCTAGCAATAGCTACTGCTTGCTTTCTATCCATAATTATAATATCATTATAGGTATGGTCTCCTGATCCTTCTACTGTGGTAATTCCTACTACTGCCTCAGCTGTTGAGCAATTAACGCAGACGTGGTAGCCTAACTCTTTTCTTCTAGGGTGTAGAGTAAATTCTCCACATGATGGACATTGTAGCATTTGTATTTTTTGCATAAATATAACCGTTTTAAATTATTAATACTTAAAGATACGAATAAATATCCGTATTTGCAACTAATACCAAAAGAAAAGGCGCTATTTCTAGCGCCCTTCTTACTTGATATGTAATAAAATTTACTTCTTGTCTATAAAGAATTTAGCTAATATTACAAGTGCAACTAATCCAACAAATCCACCTTCACCGAAAGTTCCGATCAAAGCTGTTAGATTTGTAACTATATCCATTCCGAATATAGTCGTACCAGTTAACACGAACCAAAGGATTGCTACAGGAATAACAGCCATCATAATAGCTAATAAACCTCCGAAGAATCCAGTTACATACTTAATTACATTTTCCATAATTTTATAATTTTAAGTTAAACAATAATTAAAACTTCAAACCGAAACCTAACATCATGTTAGTTGTCTCTGTCTGAGTGTTGTATACAACTTTAGGATCAACGTACACTCCTTTACGGATTGTGAACATTTTACCAATTCCAAGCTTTAGAGTTTCTGTATCGAAACTTTCTAATGCTCCATATGCAAAGAATCCTTTATAGAAATATCTTGCATTGATATCAAATGTTAAGTCTTCAGAAGAATCTGCTTGTGCAATACTGAATCCAACCATAAGTTTGTCAGTAAAGCCGTACCCCACTGAAGGAGCAATAGCTAGATTTTTAAAAGACACATTTGACATGTCGCCAGTACCTACGTACCAGTCACCTTTTTCCTGGGCATTAACTGTAAACGTGAACGCTACAGCTAATAAAATAATCAATTTTCTCATAATATTTGTTTTAGTTAATAATCGGGTTAATTGAATCGAGGCAATCAGGAAATAATCACCTACTGTCTTAAATATTTTTAGTTTTTGAAAACATATTAAATATTAATATACGAAATATCTCTTAAAGAAGCAACTTTATTTGAATAAATTTATAACTTCCCAAACATCATGTGGTTTTTTGAATTTTACCACCTTTGTTTCATCTTTTATTTGTAACTCTATTGTGCCGTCCCACGTTTTATCTTGGCTAAGTTCATAAAGGTATAACTGTATAAGGGAAAGTTGCTCTTGATTGAAGTGTAACTTAAATAGATTTTCAATAACTCTAAAATATCTATCTTCAAAACCTATTGTATCAATTCCTATTTCCTGCTGAAGGAATTGACTTCTATCTTGAATCTCATTCATATTTTCTATTACATCTATGAATAAAGACTTTTGGACTGTTTCAGGGTCTGGTCTTAAAGCTTTTATATTAAACCTTAAGTTCAGAGTGTTCTTTAGTATTTTTTTTATCTCTTTCTTATCCTTCATCTGATAATTTAGCTGGGTTCTGACTTGAGAGAGCCTTCCTAACTATCTTATCGAAGTATTCTATATAGACGAAAAAGCCTATGATTGTTTTATCTTTTAAGTTTCTGTCTCTCTCAACTCTTAATTCAAACTCTGATAAGCCGTTTTCTAATCTCTGTTCTAATTCTATAGCTATATCGTTTTGTTCTGTAGGAGTTATGCCTCCAAAACTAGTAGGTAAAAATTGGATTTTAAGTCCCTTCTTTTGAGGATCCTCATTTACGTCTACTTTTAAGAGAAACTTATGACCAGCGAAGTTAATTTTAGCTGCTTCAGTGATCATTTCTTTTACTAATGTTTCTAATTTACTCATAGGGGGTGTAGTTTATTACTATAATAAATAGTTAGTTTATATTAAAAAGTTTCAATTTCGATATTTGCATTTGCTAATCCCCAAGAACTAGTGTTCCTAGTTTCTTCAAACCATTCTACCCATTCGAAGGCATCGTTGTACTTTTGTTTAGAAGGAGAAGTTCCATCATTAGCCATACCTGTATGTGACATATGGTATAGCGGAACATGAAATATAGCTTCTAAATCAAAATTATTAAGTATAGCTTTTTTCTGAATGTTAGTATCAGGGAAGCAAGCATAATACATCTGCTCTTCATACCCTTTTATTTTATTCCAAACTTCTTTTGAAGCAAGTTGGAAATCTCCGCAGCAATTAATTAAACTGTAATTATCATTAGGGGTAACTTTAGCTGTGAATCTTCTCTCTTTAGTAGTCTTATCTAGAATGTCTCTATATGCTTTCCAATTCTCTATTCCATTTTTCATTACTTCATCATATTCAATGTCCCTTCTTGATAAGGTATAGAAAGCTTCTTTACTGGCTTCTGATAAGAATTTATTAAAAGTATCTTTATTAGGAGCAATAATATCCATTGTAGTTACAACAATCCAATCAGCATCACATCTCCTTATTCCAATATTATTAGGGAGTACCGATCCTCCAACACTAGCATCTGGTGGGGTTAATTGTTTAACTATAGAAGGTGGAATTACTATATGTTTTAATCTACCTGTCTTAGGTAGTCTATCTTCTATCTGCCATAGTAGAGAACCTCTCTGTTCAGGAGAGTTCCAGTCAATATACCATACCTCATCAAAAGTATCTAATAAGGATGTTATACATATTACTGCTCTATCGTCTTCTTTATAGTCGTCATTACGTCCATATAATATTGCTGCTGTTTTCATATTGTTGTTACTCCTAATTTTTGTACTACCTTGGTAGTGCATTGTTGAGCAAAATTAATTGCTTTATCTATATCGTTTGTCTTTAAATACTCTACTACTAGTCCAGCTAAAAAAGTATCTCCTGCTCCGGAAACGTCTTTTACAGGTACATCTACTGTAGGGTAGTTCTTTTCTCGAAAATCACAACCAAACCTTCCTCTGGTAATTATAGTTTTATTTTTTAGTTCTGTATTAGAATCTAATACTCTTTTATTACGTAAACCTTCTTGATGATTAATTTTAATAAAATCTATATTTTTACACCATGCTCCTAATATCTTCTTAGTATCTAGAAAGACAGGACATTCATCAGTATTTGAAATTGCTTTAATTATTCTTTCATCTAAAAACCCTTTGCAGTAGTCTGAAATAATTATAGCATCGTATGCTCCTAATTCTATTTCAATATCCTTAGCAGGTTTACAGGTATCATTTTCATCTACTCTAATAATAATTTGATTATATTTATCATCTACGTACCTTATTTTACGTATTTCTATTTTATTTGTAATTAACTCTGTTTGTGCTCCTAATGCTTCTAAGTTAGCAACTACATTTCCTGCCATACCTGGATTGGAAGATGTTCTAAAAGGAACTATAATAGGTACCGGTGCTTCAGGAGCTAACCTATCTACCTTACCGTACTTAAATATATCTATACAACTATCACCTATTACTAATATTCTCATCTCCTTAAAAATTTTCTTCCGGAATTAACTTTATCTCTCCAATACTGTAATAAGTCATTCATAGTTTCTTCAAAACTTATCTGCGGTTCCCATCCTGTATGGTCTTTAAACTTCTTAGTATTTGGTACTTGTAAGTCAGCATCAATTGGTCTTAATCTTTCTTTGTCAGTAACTATTTTAATATCTTTTACTGTTGATTGAGATATTAAATAATTTAACATATCTTTTATAGAACATGAATAAGAACCTCCGATGTTATAATACTCTCCTCCAATAGGATTATGAGTAACTAACCTATGGTAAGCAGTAACAGCATCTCTTACATCTGACCAAGTTCTTAATGAATCTAAATTACCAACATGGATCTCTGGTTGTATTAAGCCAGCCTCTATCATAGCTATTTGCTTAGCAAAAGTTGATTCTGCAAATACATCTCCTCTTCTTGGACCAGTATGAGTAAACATTCTGGTAGTCATAATAGTCATTCCATAAGCTTCAGCATAGTATCTACCTACTAAGTCTGTTCCTACTTTAGAAATAGCATAAGGAGAAGCAGGGTGAAATTTACATTCTTCATCTATAGGTAAAAACTCCTTAGGAACTCTACCGAATACTTCAGACGAAGCACATACATGTATTACAGGATTAAAATTAGACTTATGAATAGTATCTAATAGTTTAGCTGTACCTATTATGTTAGTTTCTAAAGTTTCAAATGGAGCGTCAAAGCTTGTTTGTGGGTATGATTGAGCTGCTAAGTGAAATACAAAGTCGGGTAGTGATTTATTTATAGCAGTAGAAAGAGATGCTACATCGTTTAAGTCACCATATATTAACTCTATTCTTTTTTTAGTATTAATATCATCTGATAGGTGTTCTATATTCTCTAGATTATCATTCCATCTACAGAAGCCATATATCTTCCAATCAGTATTTTTTAATAGGTAATCAGCTAAATGTGACCCTACCATTCCAGTTATACCTGTTATTAAAACGTTTGTCATAGTGCTATAGATTTTCTAGATGCTTCTTTACCAGAGAAGAACTCTTCTCCTTCTACTATATATGAAGCTGAGAACATACCTCTAGTGCAGTCAGCTAAAATATTAGCATTTGAACCGTGAATTAAATTACCATGTTGAATATAGAGTGCTCCTTTTTTTGCTTCTATATCGTTCTGTTTATATCCTTCTGGTATAATACAACACTTACCCGGTTTGTTAGGGTCAGCATAGCTCTTTTCATAATCAGTTTCTAATAAACCTTCTTTATGAGAACCGGGGTAATTAAATATTGCTCCTTTATAAACGGTAACATCATCTAAGAATAAGTTGATAGTTAGTAGTTTTGAATTTTCATTTTGACCATAAGAATTATCTTGATGAGGGTTCCAAGCTTGCATAGCATTCTTAGTCCCAGACTTTTTCCATATCATATGAGTTGATAAACCTACTAAATTAGAATCATATAAATGTTCTAGAATAGAAACTATTCTCCTATCTCTTAATAAACTCCTGAGGTTAGTAGCGGTTTTTTTACATTCATTTAAATACTTTATCTTTTCTGATGATTTCTCAAACTTAGATATCTTTTCTGCTGTATGAGCTACTAAGAAATCAAACCTATCAGGATTTAAAATATTATTCCATTCTGTATCGTTATGTAAGCTAAGTCTGTTATAGAAGTATTCTAACTCTACATCGCTAAATAAGTTTTCGATTACTAAGTAACCTTGTTCCCAGTATAGTTTTTTATTTATTTTTTCCATTCTATTTCGTATTTAGGAGGTATTATTTTATTTTTAAATTTATTTAATAATGGTTGGAGTAGTTGCCAATTATTATTAGATAGTACTCTAAATGAATCTTCTTTAGAATTTCCTTTGCTATCTGCAAAAAGATTTGTAGTATTTTGATCTACTAAGTCATCCCAGTATACACCAGACCTAATACATCTCTCCTCATTAAACTGTAACTTTAACTCTCTAACTATAGCAGCAGTTATGGAGTCATGTTGGCTAGGATAATCTCCTTCATCTAAAAAAGGATTTAATAGTTCAATCCACTTCTTAGTAGAGATAGGTAACATATCACAGAACCTAAGAACTTGAGCATATTCTGGATTCTCAGTAAGTTTTCCAGTATCTCTATTGCTTGCGTTTCTTATTACAGGGTCTTCGTTATGGGGTCTCCATCTTGGATCTTTGTCTACTATATAAAATTTCTCAGCAGCCATCCAAGATCCTCTTCCATGACAGTCTTCATTATCATTTACCATTGTAAATATATGATCCTTAAATGCATTTTTTTTATCAACTATTGCTTGATCCCATCCAGCTCTAAGACCTTTAATATCATCTACCATAACCCAGTAAAAGTAGTACCCTGTCTTTTTAACAAAGTCTGTTCTAGCTTTAGTAAGAGTTTTCCAGGTTGAATGATGTTTTGGGTGGATAAATTGCATATTGTATAAACTCTTATATTTTTTTATAACTTCAGAATAAATACCTCTTTGATCTTCATCGATTACTCCAATTAAATCAAAGTTTTTATGATCTTTAGCTGTAGCATAAAATGTTTCTACAGTTTTGTCAAACTCTTCAACTCTATCTCTGGATTGTATTAATACTGCTAAGTCTTTATTCACTGGGAACATACCTGGGAATAGATATAATTGATCGCCTGCTGTTGGTTTATACTCCATATTTCTAATATAAGAATTTAAAATTAAA
>Ga0257106_1000875_pt1 | contig 16115 bp, 5 predicted proteins | sample LP_taG_3_FD_190177 | JGI IMG/M metagenome (GOLD analysis project Ga0257106, IMG submission 190177) | Marine microbial communities from Northeast Subartic Pacific Ocean, Canada - LP_J_2011_P26_10m | ecosystem: Environmental > Aquatic > Marine > Oceanic | place: Canada: Northeast Subartic Pacific...
AAATTTGGAATAAGTTCAAAGCCTTCTGAAATAAAGTCTCCATCTTCGACAAATAAGAGATTTGATTCACATTTTATTTTATGAATTTCTTCTCCTAACCAAATAATTGTACGAAACTTCATAGTTGGTTTTTTAAGTCCAGGGTTTAATTTCAAAAATTCGTCAATAAATTTTGTAAATTTTACCTTTATAACTGCTAATTTTTTTAATTTCCGATTAGCATTTAATAGTGTGCGTTGAGCTCTAAGTAATTTTCGGGGAGTATTTTCCTGTTTACGTTTAACTTTTTCTAACGTACGTTCTAGCACTGGGTAAATTTTGCTATTTATTTCAGTCTTTAAAAGTTGTTCAGCTAAAAAATTAATATCCCATTCTATTTTCTTAATATCCCACTTTGCTTTTTCGATACTTCTTCCAGATCTATTAATAGTAGTTATTGCTTTTTGTTGTTCTACATTAAGTTCCGTAAGTTCGTCTTGATATGGAAATAAACCATAATTATTTTTTTGGAAATCAATAAATTTTGTTGTTTTATTCGTTTTCAAATTATTTAGAAAATCATAATAAAGAATTCCACCATTTAATGTTAAAAAAGAATTAGTAATTAAGGTTCCGAGTTTATCATTACGAGTTAACTGTAAATAATTTTTATGATATTTCTTTATTAAAGTCAAAACATATTTTTTCCTACCCAATGTAAATAAATAATTTTTGTAATTTGAAGCTAAATATAATTGTTCTAATTTTGAATCTTTAAATAAATATTTATTATGATTAATTTTTATTAATCCTTGATATAGACTCGATTTGTGATTGATAAAACTTATAAACCCACTGTAATGATTTATAAGTTTTGTTCGGAAGATATAACTAAATTGATTTAATTTATGATCAGAATGAAAATTTACAAATGAGTTTTTTGGACTATTATATAACTGGCCAGCTAGAATCCAAATTAACTTATTATTATTTAATAAATTAATATTTTGTTTTAGTTTTGGAATAAAAATCTCACCACATGTATCACTTAAAATTGTTTTAATCTCTGTTTTGACTTGTTTATTGGTATTGATTATTTCGCCAATAACAGTATCTTTCGAAAGATATTGATTATTTTTTGGAAATAATATTGTATTCTGTGAAACATCAATTTTAATTAAGTCTTTTTTTTTATCTTCTGGGATTAAAACTAATGACCCTGAATTTCTTGTTACTAAAACATCCTCGCCACGGTTTGTTCGTAAAGTAACTGTTTTTAATCCTTTATAAAATTGAATGATTCCATTTAATGGGTTAATAATCTGTTGACGTGCTTCTGATGTAAAAATACCACCTGTGTGGAATGTTCGCATAGTAAGTTGCGTACCTGGTTCACCAATAGATTGACCTGCTAAAATTCCAATAGCTTCACCAATATCGACTAAATTTTCATTAGCCAAATCCCACCCATAACATTTTTGACAAACTGCGCGATATAATTGACAGGTTAGTGGGGAACGAATAGAAAATTCAGATAGGCCTTTGGTTTTAAATATTTCAATTAATTCTGGAGTTATCTGAGTATTTTGTTTAATCAATAAAACTGAGGTCTGTGGATCATAGATTGGTCGATTAATTACACGCCCTAAGATTTTGTTATATATGTCGTTTTGATTTCCAAAACTTTTACTTGAAAGAACAATTGAATTAGGTGTAAAACAATCTTTTTCGCGTATTAAAATATCTTGAGAGACATCAATTAAACGGCGTGTTAAATAACCTGAATTTGCTGTTTTTAAAGCCGTATCGACAATCCCTTTTCGAGCACCATATCCTGACATTAAGTAATCAGTAATTGTTAAACCTTCTCGAAAGTTTTTTTTAATCGGGAGATTCATAATTTGACCACTTGGGTCTGACATTAAACCTCGCATTCCAACTAATTGGCGAACTTGAGATAGATTACCACGCGCACCTGAGAAAGCCATGATGTAAACAGAGTTTAGTGGGTCATAATTTTTAAAATAATAGATAATTTGGGTCTTTAAGGATTCACTAGTTAAACTCCATGTATCAATAATTTTTTGAAATCTTTCAACATCTGTGATTTTACCTTTTAGAAAGATTTTTTCAGAGTTATGGATCTCTTGATTCGCTTTTTCAAGCATTACATTTTTTACAAATGGAATTTTTAGATCTTCAATACTAATTGAAATTCCAGCATGACTAGCGTACTTAAATCCTAAATATTTTAATTCATCAGCTAATAAACAAGCTTGCATAGAATCGTAACTTGTAAAACTCCAGGCTAATAATTGACGTAATTGTTTTTTATCAACTAAAGTATTTTGATAGGTATAAGTTTTCATAAAATATATTTAATATGTTATCTTTTGAATTATAAAAAATTTAAAGTTTTTTGAATTGTCGAATTTAAAATAACCCTACCAGTTGTTGTTTGTAAATACTGGGTAATTGTTTTTCCATTTGGATCTTTTCGGATCTGTAGGTTTTCATAATATTCAATAACACTATCATCAGATAATATAATCTTTTTTTGTGGGTTTGAATTTTGATAATGTTCATCCATATAGCGAACCCAAATCGATGTATGAATTTCAATTTTATTTTGACTATATGCCAACATAACATCTTCAAGATTTGCAAAATAATAGTTAGAACCTAAAAGACCTTTAATATTCGTAGTAGTTAAATAATAACAGCCCAAAACCATATCTTGACTCGGCATAATAATTGGTTCTCCATTAGCTGGAGATAAAAAATTATATGGTGCTAACATTAACATATAACATTCAGCTTGAGCTTCTGGTGATAAAGGAATATGAACGGCCATTTGATCTCCATCAAAATCGGCATTAAAGGCTGAACAAACTAAAGGATGTAATTTAATAGCTCGGCCTTTTACTAAAATTGGCTCAAAAGCTTGAACACCAAGTCTATGTAACGTTGGTGCACGATTTAAAAAGATTGGATGATTTTTTAAAATTTCTTCTAGTACGGGTTTAATCGCTAATTCATTATGTTGAATTAGATTTTTAGCAAGTCCAATATTATTAGCTAAGCCTTGATTAATTAATTCACGGATAATAAATGGCTGAAAAAGTTCAATAGCCATTTCATATGGTAAACCACATTGATTTAATTTTAAGGTTGGTCCAACAACAATTACTGAACGTCCTGAATAATCCACCCGTTTTCCTAATAAATTTTGACGAAATCTACCATGTTTTCCTTTAATTATATCTGATAAAGATTTTAATGGTCGATTATTTGCACTTAAAGCTATTTTACCTCGTTTTCCATTATCAATTAATGTATCTACAGCTTCTTGTAATAACCGTTTTTCATTTCTAATAATTAATTGAGGCGCATCAATTTCTAATAATCGAAGTAATCTATTATTTCTTGTAATAATTCGTCTATAAAGTTCATTTAAATCGGATGTAGCAAAGCGTCCACCTTCTAATTGAATCATTGGTCTTAAAGCTGGAGGAATAATTGGTAAAATACTTAAGACCATCCACGAAGGTTGTGAACCAGTTCCAATTAAATTTTCTAAAATCCTAATCCGTTTAATAGCCTTTTCACGTATCTTATACAGCCGTTGCTGTTCCCATTTTCGAAACCAATGAGATGAATAATATACAGGTTCTTCTTTATTTAAGACTTTTGTACAGATTAGAACAAAACAGCGTGTTCGAAAAATTTCTGATTCTAAGTTAAGTTTTTCTAGTTCTCGTTTAATTAATGGAGTACCAATTAAAAAACTTGGAGTTGCTCTCAAAAGATATTTTGGTGTATTTTGACGACGATTTTGTGATTTTGGGTAAGGCTTTAAAGGATAGTTGCTACGACCTAATTCACGACTTCGACGATATTGCTGTAAATCCCAATGTAACCCATAAAATGAAATTTCATCCTCAGCAATAAAATATGCTAATGATGCAAGTTTGATTCGTTTTACACGTTCATCCCATAAACTAATAATTGTCGAAGGTGTTAATTTCAAACCTTTACAAGTCCAAGAGTAATCAAAATTTGTGAGTTGAAGTTTATTCTTACATTTTTCTGACTGGCTAGTATAAGTTGTATTTAATCTTTTTTCAAATTCTTCAACCTCTAGAAGAAGCGCCATAAAGTTTGGCCTACTATTAATATACCAAACATGTGTGACGGGATATACTAAGTTAATATATCCCATCCGATGGCGCCTTACACGTGATTCCGTTAATTCTACACCACAACGCTCACAAATTAACCCTTCATACCGAACTAATTTATATTTGCCACAAGCACATTCAAAACTCTTACTTGGACCAAAAATACGTTCACAAAATAAACCATCCATTTCTGGTTTAAATGTTCGATAGTTTATGGTTTCTGATTTTTGTACTTCACCTACAAATTGACCATTTGGCAATCTACGATTTGACCATTTTAAAATCCGAAAAGGTGAAGCTAATTTGATCTTAATATAATTGAATTCTTTTACGAAGTTTTCCATAATTTTTAAAATGAAATATCATCTATATTTGAAGTAGGTAAAAAAGTCTTAGAAAGAGCGTTATATTTTTCAACAAGATTTACTTCAATCTCATATTTTTTTGATGAACTAAACTCTTTTATTTTGTATGTACTCATATCTAAACCAATAGAGCGTAATTCTTGTAATAACACTTTAAAAGATTCAGGAATTCCAAATTTTGGAATTTTTTGTCCTTTTATAATTGCATTTAAAGTTTCATTTCGACCTTGCATATCATCTGATTTGATAGTTAAAATTTCTTTTAACGTAAAAGCAGCACCAAATCCTTCTAATGCCCAAACTTCCATTTCGCCAAAACGTTGACCACCATGCTGAGCTTTTCCTCTTAGAGGTTGTTGTGTTATTAAAGAATATGGACCTGTAGCTCGCGAATGCATTTTATCATCGACAAGATGAATAAGTTTTAGCATATATGCATTTCCTACTGTAATAGGATTCTCGAATTCTTGTCCTGTTCTGCCATCCATGAGAACCATCTTACCAGGGGAATAAGGATTGAAAAGCCAACTTTTATTTTTTTTAATCGAGGCATGACGAAGCTTTTTATTGATTAAAATTCGTGATATTTCCAAACCATACATTTCGTCAAATGGTAAAATTTTAAACCGACAATTCAATTGGTCACCTGCTAATCCTAATAAACATTCATAAAGTTGACCGACATTCATTCTTGAAGGAACACCTAACGGATTCAAAATAATATCAATTGGAGTTCCATCTGGTAAAAATGGCATATCTTGACGTGCTAAAATCCTTGAAATAATTCCTTTATTTCCATGTCGCCCAGCAATTTTATCCCCAACTTGAATCTTACGAATTTGAGCAATAAATACATAAATTTTTTCCGATTTATATGTCAATTTTGTTTGGCGATTAAATGTTACTGTTTCAATAACACGGCCTGATTCACCATCTGGCATTCGGTATGAATTATCTTTAACACCTTTAGATTTTTCACCAAAAATAGCACGCAGTAATTTTGATTCTGGTAATTGTTCATAAGTATCCGTAGAAATAACTTTACCAACTAAAATATCTCCTGGTTTTACAAATGCTCCAACCCTAACGATTCCATTTTCATTTAAATGTTTTACTTCAGATAAAGGTAAATTTGGAATCATTTTCATGGTTTGTTCAGATAGTTCTGTATCTGGATCAATCTCAATTTTATAACGTTCAATATGAATAGAGGTAAAAACATCATCATAGATTAAACGTTCACTAATTAAAATAGCATCTTCAAAATTATAGCCTTGCCATGGCATATATGCAACTAGAGTATTTTGTCCTAATGATAATTCGCTACTTGTGATTGCTGGACCATCACTAAGGATTTGTCCAGATTTAATCTTTTCACCTTTCCAAACAATTGGTCGTTGATTAATACAGGTTTGTTGATTTGAACGTAAATACTTTTGTAATTTATAAATTGTTTTTTTATTCTCATTTGTTTTAATAATAATTTTATTTGCTGTTACCGAATTTACAACCCCAGAAGTATGAGCATTTAATGTCATTCCAGAATCAATAGCAATTTGATTTTCTAACCCCGTTCCAACAATGGGTTTTTGAGGGAAAATTAAAGGAACTGATTGACGTTGCATATTCGAACCCATTAATGCACGGTTAGCATCATCATGTTCAAAAAAAGGTATTAATGAGGCTGCTATTGAAACAACTTGAACTGTGGAAATTGATATAAAATCAACTTCTGAAGGTGTAACATTAATAAAATCTTGTTTATAACGAACAGAAATAATATTTCTTATTAAATAATTCTTTTTATTTGTAGCTATATCAGCTGGGGCAATCTTATATAAATCTTCTACATCTGCAGTTAAATAAATTGGATTTCCAGTCTTTAAAACTTTCCCATTTATAACTCGCCAAAATGGTGTTTCTAAGAATCCAAGCCTATTTACTCGAGCACACGTAGTTAACGAAGCAATTAGTCCAACATTTTGACCTTCAGGAGTTTCAATAGGACAAATTCTTCCATAATGACTTGGGTGAATATCGCGAACTGAGAAACTAATATGATCACGGTTTAAACCACCTGGCCCTAAACTACTAATTCGACGGCGATGTGTTAAAGAAGATAATGGATTCGTTTGATCTAAATATTGAGATAATTGACTTGATCCAAAAAATTCTCTTATCGTTGCATTAATAACACTAAAATTTAATAAGTAATTGGACTCAACTGTATTAGTTTGATTTCGTAATTTTCGAACTAACCGTTGAAACCCTATTCGGAATAAATTCTGTAATAATTCTCCAATAGATCTAACACGTTTGTTTTTCAAATGGTCAATATCATCAGAAATTGTTTTCGAAGTTGTTAATGAGATTAATTTATCAATTATTGCGAAAATATCTTCATATGTAATTGCTTGAAGATGATTACTAATTTTCAAATTTAATCGGGTATTAATTTTCAAGCGACCAACCTTTCCTAAATTATAGTAATTTGGATCAAAAATTTGTGAGAATTCTGAAATATTTTTCAAATAGCCTATATTGGAATCAAACCTACTAAGTGGTTGTTTAAAATATGTAGAATTAATTAATAATGGTTTATTAAAATAGAAAAAATCTGAAGCATATAGATTCTGGTAAATTTCCAGATCAGTTAATCCCATCTCTTTTAATAATAAAAGAATAGGTTTTTGTGTTATTTTGTCTAATTGAATTATAAGTTCTTCTTCTTGATTCTTAAGAGGATAGTTATAAGCATTCAACTTCGTATTTTTTTGGAAGTTAAATCGAATCCAAGATCCATACTCTGGAATTAAAGTAGCTGTATATAATTCTTTCTCTGTATATTTTTTATGATAATTTGTCTTAATTTCGTGATCTTTTTGATAAAGTAATAATTGTGTTTTACTTTTTAAATACTTATCTCGTTTTTTTAGATAGTTATCATGCCGAGTTAATTCTTCTTTAAATATTTTTTTATTTTTTTTTAATAACTCTTCTTCGATTTGAATAATAAGTTCAGGAGCATCATTTTGTATTAATTGACGTAAACGTTTACTTCGCTTATAAATATTATTTTTATATTTATCAAACGGAGTTGAATTAACTTCATAGGAAGTGTGAATTTGACCAAAAAGATATTTTAACTGATCTTTTAAACTAGTCGAAAAGTATAATGTAGGCCGAAAAGTTGAAAATTGTATTAATTTATCTAAATTAGTTTTTCTGACTAATAGCTTATTAATATTTTGTTTTAGAAACGAGAAGGTTTGAATGTCAAAAAACCAATTTATTAAATGTTCAGTTACTAAGACAACTTGTGAATTTAAATTCACTTGAACATTTAATTGTGAATTAATAATGGTTTTAGTATACAAACGAATCAATGTTTTAACTTGATTATCAGATAATTTTGGAATTTTTTTAGAAACTGATTGATTATCAAATCGTGGTAATTGGACTAATTTTTTATTAAGAATTTGATAGTTTGTTAAAATTTTCAGTAAAAATTGAAAATATTTCAACAGAGTAATTACATTCTCATTAGTAAAATTAATTTTTAAGTTAGTTACTGTATATTTTTGTTTTAACCATTTTAAAAATAATAAAATTATTTTAGAGTTTGTTTCAGTTGTTAATGTCTGTGAAATTAATATATAAAACTTAAAACATTGAAAGAATAAAAATGAAGATTCATGCTGTGATTGTTTTAAAAAATCCAAAGAATAGTAATATATTGGAATTGAGTTGTGATCAAATGAATTAGAATCAAATGTTTGATCTTCCCAATTTGTAAGAATCTTTTTGATTCTTTTATTTTTTAATAAATCAACAATTTTATCATCACTATCTGCAAAATTTATTCTAGGTTGATCTAATTTAGGTTTTGAAAAAAATAAATCAAATTCGGAAATAAAAACTTCACCCGATGGTAAAAATGTTCTTAGTTTATGAATATCAGTTGATAGTTTTCTTTTAAACTGAGTTTGAATTCGTTGATTTTTACTTTTTTCAAAGTAAATTCCAGGACTTCGAATGATTTGACTTACAATGACACGTTCACAACCGTTAATAATAAATGTTGCATAGGTAGTCATTAGAGGTAAGGTAATAATTGGAAATTGATTTTGATAATGAACTTGATTCAGTATTTTATTTCGTACTTCAATGGGAATAATTAATTGGGCTCGGTAATTTCCACTATATTTTTTTGCGATTACTAAATTATATAAAGGCTTTATCAATGTATATTCTTCACTGAAAATTAAATATTCAGTGTTCTGACTAAAATCATAAATTTTCGAAAATAAAGCTAATTCTTCAGTCAGACCCTGCGTAATAAACCAACAAAAACTTACTCGTTGCATCGCAAGAAAATCGGGCAGAGCATTGATATAATTCATATTTTTGTGCATGATTTTAAATTTATGCGATAAATAATTTATTAAAAGGTAATTGTAATTTGATAATATATAATAGAAGAATAGAAATAGAAATATTTTTAATAGACATTATTGTAAGTAAATTTACAATAATATCTTGAAACAACAATTTCTTAGAATTAAAAACCAAACTTAATTATTTTATTAAATTAGTTTTTATCTTTGATATATATTCTTTTTTAATCAATACTTTGATTATATTCAGTTAAATGGGTAGCAAGTCTCATTTTTTGACGAGCTGCTGCATTTTTATGAAAGACATTTTTTTTAGTACCTTTATCTAGAAAGCTATAGATAGAATTTAAAATTGTTTTCAATTTTTCCTTAGTTTCAAGGGACTGAGAGTTTTCCGACGATTTTATAGTTTTAAAAAAAAGTTTCGTTAATGTTCGAACAGAAGTTTTGTAATATCGATTTTGTAAGCGGTTTCGTTCATTAATTTTGATTCTCTTTTTTGCAGATTTATTATTAGCCATATTTTTAAAAATAAGTTATAAAGTAATATATTTTGTCATCTTTTAAACAATCCTTTTAAAATCATTTTATTTCTTTATAATTCTAAATATTTAATTTATGGATTAATGATAGTTAAATATTTAGAATTGTAAGAATTAAAGCAATTTGTAATTATCGAAATTCTGGTTTTCTTATATATAGAAAAATTTTGAATGTGATTCTCGGTAAGAATTTTTAAAAACATTGGAATATTAAAATATATACTTTCTATTATAGTGATTAAGCTTTTTTATTGCAAATAATATAAATCTTTTAGTGTAGTTATATATGGTTCGATTATATTTTGTAATTGTAATTAAAAACATAATTTTACGTTATATTTTAATAAACTGCGGTACTATTACGTGATTCCGCTCGCGTGTTAAATGGCACATCTGGGGCGGTACTAAAAGCGTACAAACAGTCAGCGCAGATAGCTAAAACGGAAATTTCAGGGAGCCGAGATTGTGCTTAGAGCTAGTGTTGACGCATTAGAGGATTTAGTTTGTCAAGACTATATATGTGCGACTTTAGATACAGTTGCTAGTGTCTTGACCGCTATTGGATTGACATTAGAAAACATACCCAAAACCCAACACTTGACTGTGGTAATTAGTTCTTTCATGGTTAGCTTTCGTTTAATTCGGTATAAATATAAATTCTATTATACGTTCTGAGGCTGTGTGATAACTGTAGTAAATAATGTAAAAAGAAGAATCCGGATTACAGTTAACAAGTAGATATAAGTGTTCTATAACTAGAGAATAAAAATTGACTTTTAAAAATTTATTAGTACACTACTCCGTAGAGAGTAGAATAAAATTATATTTCATCAATCAATCAGTTTTAAATACATATATTTATGTATTTATATGTATGTATGTATACATATGTTTCTAAGAATGTATGCGTTGGCATACTATATATATTATTTAATTTCCTTTAAAAACAAATTGTTTGGATTTATAACTTCTTATGGATAATTCAATATGTGTTGCTAAATTATAACCAGTGACATTCATAAATAATTTTTGAATTTAATTATTTTTGATAGGTTTTGAAAATAATATTTTGAATAAGATTGAATATTTAGATAGTGTTAAATTTTAACTTTAAAATATTCAAATAAACGGATAAATAATAAATAAAAATTTAAGTTGCTATTTTTAAGAATTAACAATATTATTAACTTATAAATTAAATATTTATTAATTTTAATACGAATTCAAAATGGGTTTAGATGCAAAATTTGGTATAGTTCGCGATGCACTTTACGGTAAAGTTGGAGTATTTTTTGAGAAGATTGCTCAGCATTATGGGTATCCAGAAAACTTAGGTATGCCAACTATTTCAAGGGTTTTACAAGAGAATGGTTCGGGTTTTGGACTTCAAAAACGGACAACCTTTTTTCCTCCACCACAATTTCCTGAGACTTGGTTTGAGATGATATTTGGGCCAGCTCCAAAAGTGGACACACTTCCACGTTACATATATGAGACTAAAGAAGAAGGTTTTTATAACTTTTATATTGAAGACTATAGAAATACTTTCTTTTTACCTGATTGGTTCTCAGAATTTATTCAAATAAAGTTAAATCTTTGTTTAGATATTACTGTATTAGAAGTTATTCGGGAAGTTCTATTTATTGGTCTAATATTTTATTCACAAATGGTAATTTTGAGAATTGCAATATCTTGGCTTATTTATATAAATCCCTATTCATTTCCATGGTCTTATCTTACAACTGCTGTTGATTGGACAGAAGATAGTCTTCAAGGGATTGTTCCTTCTTTATTTGGAGTAAATATGACTGGAACTATTTTTTTAGGAGCTCTTGGTGTCATAGCTGATAGTTTAAATCATTTGGTCTTTACAATGCCATTTTTACCTAGTGAAGGAGAATCCACACAACTTGTCATTAATAGTGAGATGAAAGATGTACTTGTTTTTCATTACTTACCAGCATTATGGTACAAATATCCAATTCCTAATGACATCAGAGAATTTTGGTTAGCCGAGCGACCTGATATTCTTGAATATATGAAAATCGCTTACCATGATTTGAATTTACAGTTGATACCAGACTTCATATAGAAGAAGGATATCATAAATACGTTTTGTGTACCGATATTTCCACATGTTTTGATCAGTGTATTTAGGAACTCTTTTTAAGTTTATTAAGTTATAATTAGAACTTTTAACTGTATAAAAATTAATAGTTAGAAGTTTTAATTAAAATAAATACTTTAATTTTTAATAAAAAAATTTTAAGTATTTGCTATTTCTAGAATCGCAAGCCTAATTTGTGTTAATTTCTCCATTAACATAGCATTTAACTTTATGAAATGAACTTCGAAATTGAAGAAGTCCAAAAAAACAAAATTATGGAAATTTAAAGAGAGTTTGATCCTGGCTCAGGATGAACGCTGGCGAGATGCTTTACACATGCAAGTCGTACGAGAGTTTTTAACTCAAGTGGCGGACGGGTGAGTAACACGTAAGAATTTGCCTTTAGGAGGGGGACAACAATGAGAAATTATTGCTAATACCCCATATGCTTTCGAGTGAAATGGATTTTTTCCGCCTAGAGAGAAGCTTGCGGCTGATTAGCTTGTTGGTGAGGTAATGGCTTACCAAGGCGACGATCAGTATCTGGTTTGAGAGGACGATCAGACACACTGGAACTGAGACACGGTCCAGACTCCTGCGGGAGGCAGCAGTGGGGAATTTTCCGCAATGGGCGAAAGCCTGACGGAGCAATCTCGCGTGAGGGATGACTGCCTATGGGTTGTAAACCTCTTTTTTCAGGGAGGAATAAATGACGTGTACCTGAAGAATAAGCATCGGCTAACTCCGTGCCAGCAGCCGCGGTAATACGGGGGATGCAAGTGTTATCCGGAATCACTGGGCGTAAAGCGTCTGTAGGTGGTTTAATAAGTCAACTGTTAAATCTTGAAGCTCAACTTCAAAATCGCAGTCGAAACTATTAGACTAGAGTATAGTAGGGGTAAAGGGAATTTCCAGTGGAGCGGTGAAATGCGTAGAGATTGGAAAGAACACCGATGGCGAAGGCACTTTACTGGGCTATTACTGACACTCAGAGACGAAAGCTAGGGTAGCAAATGGGATTAGATACCCCAGTAGTCCTAGCTGTAAACAATGGATACTAGATGTTGAACAGATCGACCTGTGCAGTGTCAAAGCTAACGCGTTAAGTATCCCGCCTGGGAAGTATGCTCGCAAGAGTGAAACTCAAAGGAATTGACGGGGGCCCGCACAAGCGGTGGAGCATGTGGTTTAATTCGATGCAACGCGAAGAACCTTACCAGGGTTTGACATGATACGAATTTCTTTGAAAGAAGAAAGGCCATTTATGGAACGTATACACAGGTGGTGCATGGCTGTCGTCAGCTCGTGTCGTGAGATGTTGGGTTAAGTCCCGCAACGAGCGCAACCCTCATTTTTAGTTGCCTTATGGAACTCTAGAAAGACTGCTGGTTATAAACCGGAGGAAGGCGGGGATGACGTCAAGTCAGCATGCCCCTTACACCCTGGGCTACACACGTGCTACAATGGGTGAGACAATGAGAAGCTAATCTGCGAAGACAAGCCAATCTATAAACTCATTCTAAGTTCGGATTGTAGGCTGCAACTCGCCTGCATGAAGTTGGAATCGCTAGTAATCGCTGGTCAGCTATACAGCGGTGAATTCGTTCCCGGGCCTTGTACACACCGCCCGTCACACCATGGAAGCTGGTTATGCCCGAAGTCGTTACTCTAACCATTTTTGGAGGAGGATGCCTAAGGTAGAATTAGTGACTAGGGTGAAGTCGTAACAAGGTAACCGTACTGGAAGGTGCGGTTGGATCACCTCCTTTTAAAAAGAAATTTTTAAATATAAGGTCGATATATCAAAAAGCCGTAAATTATTCAATTATAATTTACGGGCCATTAGCTCAGTTGGTTAGAGCGCACCCCTGATAAGGGTGAGGTCTCTGGTTCAAATCCAGAATGGCCCAGCGGGGGGTATAGCTCAGTTGGTAGAGCACCGCGTTTGCAACGCGGTTGTCAGCGGTTCAAGTCCGCTTACCTCCACATGAAATACTTAATTTTTAAAAATAAGCCTTAAATTCAAGGAATTAAGAGTTTATGGGGAATACCTTGGCATTCAGAAGCGATGAAGGACGTGGTTACCGACGAAACGCTTCGGGGAGTTGGAAACAAGCTATGATCCGGAGGTCTCCGAATGAGGAAACTTTTTATACTACTTATTGAATTCATAGATAAGAAAGAGCAAACCTAGGGAACTGAAACATCTTAGTACCTAGAGGAAAAGAAAGTAAAAAACGATTCCCTTAGTAGCGGCGAGCGAAACGGGAGAAGCCTAAACTTAATTTTAAAGATTAAGGGTAGTGGGACGATTGTTAATCGATTAGGACAATTAGACGAATAAGTTGGAATACTTAGCCAAAGAAAGTGATAGTCTTGTAGTTGAAAATTGAAATAATCAAATCAGATCCCAAGTAGCATGGAGCACGTGAAATTCCGTGTGAATCTGTGAGGACCACCTCATAAGGCTAAATATTCTTGAATGACCGATAGTGAAACAGTACCGTGAGGGAAAGGTGAAAAGAACCCCGGGAGGGGAGTGAAAAGAACATGAAACCATAAACTTACAACCAGTAGGAGGACGACTAAAACGTCTGACTGCGTGCCTGTTGAAGAATGAGCCGGCGACTTATAGGTAGTGGCAGGTTAAAGCAGAGAATGCTGGAGCCATAGTGAAAGCGAGCCTGAATAGGGCATATGTCACTGGTTATAGACCCGAACCCGGATGATCTAACCATGGTCAGGTTGAAGCTTAGGTAATACTAAGTGGAGGACCGAACGGACTGATGTTGAAAAATCAGCCGATGAATTGTGGTTAGGGGTGAAATGCCAATCGAATTCGGAGCTAGCTGGTTCTCCTCGAAATGCGTTTTGGCGCAGCGATAAATCTTATAACTTAGGGGTAAAGCACTGTTACGTATGCGGGCTGGTAATTCGGTACCAAATCGTTGCAAACTAAGAATACTAAGTGGATAATTTATCAGTGAGACTGTGGGGGATAAGCTCCATTGTCAAGAGGGAAACAGCCCAGAGCACCAGTTAAGGCCCCTAAATAATTACTAAGTGATAAAGGAAGTGGGAGTGCGAGAACAATCAGGAGGTTTGCCTAGAAGCAGCAACCCTTTAAAGAGTGCGTAATAGCTCACTGATCGAGTAAACCTGCGCCGAAAATGTACGGGACTAAGTAATTTGCCGAAACTGTGCGATATATGAAAAATATATCGGTAGAGGAGCGTTCTGTTGTAGATTGAAGTATTAGCGTAAGCGGATATGGACGAAGCAGAAGTGAGAATGTCGGCTTGAGTAACGAAAATATAGGTGAGAATCCTATACCCCGAAAACCCAAGGTTTCCTCCGGAAGGCTCGTCCGCGGAGGGTAAGTCAGGACCTAAGGCAAGGCTGAAAAGCGTAGTCGATGGACAACGGGTTAATATTCCCGTACCATTATTTATTGATAACGAGGGACGAAGGAGGCTAAGCTGGCCGGATGTTGGTTACCGGTTTAAGCGTTCAAGGTGATGAGAAACGGAGAAAACGTTTTGAGCTGAGGCGTGATGACGAGATGCTACGGCATTGAAGCAGTCTATGTCAGACTTCCAAGAAAAGCTCGCACTGTCATAAATAAATAATGCCTGTACCATAACCGACACAGGTGGGTAGGTAGAGTATACTAAGGGGCGCGAGATAACTCTCTCTAAGGAACTCGGCAAAATGACTCCGTAACTTCGGGAGAAGGAGTGCCTTATTTATAAGGTTGCAATAACAAGATCCAAGCAACTGTTTACCAAAAACACAGGTCTCCGCTAAGTCGTAAGACGATGTATGGGGGCTGACGCCTGCCCAGTGCCAGAAGGTTAAAGAAGTTGGTTAGCATTAGCGAAGCTGATAACTGAAGCCCTGGTGAACGGCGGCCGTAACTATAACGGTCCTAAGGTAGCGAAATTCCTTGTCGGGTAAGTTCCGACCCGCACGAAAGGCGTAATGATTTGGATACTGTCTCGGAGAGGGGCTCGGTGAAATAGACTTGTCTGTGAAGATGCGGACTACCTGCACCTGGACAGAAAGACCCTATGAAGCTTTACTGTAACTTGAAATTGAAATTGGACTTTATCTGCGCAGTATAGGTGGGAGGCGTTGAATTTATTCTTGCGGGAATTTAGGAGCCATCAGTGAGATACCACTCTGGTAATGTTAGATTTCTAACTTTGTATCATGATCTGGTCAAAGAACAGTTTCAGGCGGGCAGTTTGACTGGGGCGGTCGCCTCCTAAATGGTAACGGAGGCGTACAAAGGTTTCCTCTGAACGTGTAGAAATCGTATCTAGAGTGTAAAGGCATAAGGAAGCTTGACTGTGAGACCTACAAGTCGAGCAGGGACGAAAGTCGGTCTTAGTGATCTGACGGTGCTGAGTGGAAAGGCCGTCACTCAACGGATAAAAGTTACTCTAGGGATAACAGGCTGATCTCCCCCAAGAGTTCACATCGACGGGGAGGTTTGGCACCTCGATGTCGGCTCATCGCATCCTGGGGCGGTAGTACGTCCC
>Ga0257106_1000876_pt1 | contig 16105 bp, 10 predicted proteins | sample LP_taG_3_FD_190177 | JGI IMG/M metagenome (GOLD analysis project Ga0257106, IMG submission 190177) | Marine microbial communities from Northeast Subartic Pacific Ocean, Canada - LP_J_2011_P26_10m | ecosystem: Environmental > Aquatic > Marine > Oceanic | place: Canada: Northeast Subartic Pacific...
ACCTGGACTTCGACATTGACGTCAGGGTCAACGCGTTCGAGTGCAACATTCGCGTCCTCGCGGGGCTTCTCTCGGCGCACGTCATCGCGCTCGGGGACGGCGGGCTTTCCACGGGCTCGAAGAGAGGGTCGGGCGCGAAGAGAGGGTCGGGCTCGTGGTTCGGGAAGGGAAGGGGATCGGGATCGGGACCGTCTTCGTTCGATAAAGACGGTGGCGTGGGACGGTCGATGGGTCCGCCGTTCATGCCGGAGTACACGGGTGGTTTGCTGCCAAAGGCGCTGGACCTGGGTGAGCGTCTGCTGAGGGCGTTTGGCACTAAAACCGGGATGCCGTACGCGTGGGTTAACCTTCGGCACGGCGTTCGAGCCGGGGAGACCAACGAGACGAACGTGGCGGCGGTGGGGTCGTTCATACTAGAGTTTGGGATGTTGTCGAGGCTGAGTGGCGACCGGAGGTTCGAGCGCGCGGCGCGTGGGGCTATACGTTCCATGTGGTCCATCAGGGGTGAAAGGGATTTGCTCGGGAACACGCTGGACGTGCAGCGGGGGACGTGGGTCGTTCGCAGCGGCGGCATCGGCGCGGGGTGCGACTCGTTCTTCGAGTACCTGCTCAAGGCGTACGTCATGTTCGGCGACGACGAGTACTACCACATGTTCTCGGACGCGTACGTGGCGGCCATGAGGTACTACCACGACGACGGGTGGTACCACGAGGCGCACCTGAACACGGGGGTGGCGACGCACGCGCAGGCCACCAGCCTGCAGGCGTTCTGGCCGGGGATGCAGACCCTCATCGGGGACGTGGAGGCTGCCCGAGCTACGCACGCGAGGTTCGCATCGGTGTGGGACAAGTACGGCGTGTTCCCCGAGCGGTTCATGTACCGCGAGCAGCACCTGCATCCGACGGAGAAGCACTACCCGCTTCGGCCGGAACACGCCGAGTCAACCGCGATGCTGTACATGGCCACGAGGGACGATTCTTTTCGGACCGTGGGCGCGAGGCTCCACGCGGACATCACGCGACACACCAGGGTCCCCGGCGGTCACGCCTCGGTGCGTGACGTGTCCACCAAGGCGTTGGAGGACCACCAGCACAGCTTTTTCCTGGCGGAGACGTGCAAGTACCTTTACCTCCTGTTCGACGACTCGTTCATGGACGGGCGTAACGTGGTGTTCACCACCGAGGGACACCCACTGCCGGTGTTGGCGTGGGAGAGCCGGGAGGATACGGAAGACACGGGTGGTGCGTCGGTGGGTTCGTGGGCGAGTGACGGCAAGAGCGGGTCCGGCGGCGAGAGCGGGTCCGACGGCGGCGGGGAGGTGTTTGACGCGGCGGAGGAGGACGTCGTCGTGGCCATCATCGAGGCTGCGACGGAGAGGATGCGGCGAGAGAAGGACGAGGAGGGCCGGGTGGACCGAACGAAGACGTACGGCGGCGGAGAGTATCGCGCGTCATGGAGCGATCCCACGGCGGCGCTCGTGGGTGAGGGATTCAACGGCGCGGGGTGGGGCCTGACCGAACGCGTCTGTCCCAACCTCGACGTCATCGGCACCGCGCGAACCGTGGGCGCCTGCACCCCGGTAGACGCGTCGCGTGCGTCATCGCTCACCTCGTCCGCGCCGCCGGGTGATGGGGATAGTGTCGAGATGGCGGCCAAGCTCAGTGGGCTGCAGTCACGGCTGGAGCGGCTGAAAGAGGCGATGGCGGCGGCGAACAAGGCTAACTCGGGGAGCCCTCAGAAGCTCCAGGAGATGATGAACGAGTTTGTCAAAAGCGAAGCCACGCGGGCCGGCAAGTCGGTGGAGGACGAGAAGGTCAGCAAGAAGGCGTACCCGACTGTGGGCGGTAACGCCCCCAAACCCTCGCCCGTGCGTGGTCCCCCGGTGCGTAGAGCGAACGTCAAAGGGGAGGACAGCGAGTGCCACGTCCTGGACCTGAAGGAGGACCACAGATGCAAGGATGACGCCGACTGCGGCGTGGACGCCCAGTCGTGTTCGCCTCGCGAGTGCTCCCAGCACAAGTATTGCTTCACGGCACCGTAGTCGATGTGATCAAACTCGATATTCGTAGTACACGACAGTTTGCTATCGCAACGTCACCGCCCCTCCATCTCCCTGAACTTCCTTTCGAGCGGATCTTCGAGCTCGAGTTCTTCCACCGACGGCGTCACCGCATCCTGGAACTTGGCCGCCGCTTCCCTCGCGTTGAGCTCCGCCGCGCTGGCCATGTTCTCCTTCAACACACTCTCCAGCTTCTTAGCCTGCGACGCGAGGGACTCGACGCTCTGCTCCACCCGCGCCACCCTCCCCTTGGCCTCGGCGGCTCGTCGCTTGGCGTCCTCCATCTTCGCCTGCACGCGCTTGCGCTCCGTGAGGTGTTTCCTCGCCGTGTCGTCGTCCCCGGACTGCACCGCGGCGGTCGCCATGTTGTAGAGCTCGTTAGCCTCCGCCTCAAGACTCAGTGTGTCCTCGAGCTCGAACCCCAGGGACTCCTTGGCGGTCTTCAAGGCATCCTCCGCGTTGGCGAGGGACTGCGCCACCTCCGTGACCATCGCCACCATCTCTTTGGAGATGCCCTGCTTGCGGAGCGCCTCGTCTTCCATGCGCGCAGCCTTCTTGTTCGCGCCGAAGCTCGCCCCCACGTTCCCACCGATGATGGCCCCGAAAGGCCCGAGCAGGAGGCCACCGAGCACCGCGCCACCCACCGCACCGCCCACGGACTCGTCCACCTTCTTCTTCCTGTCGCCAAAACCCATGGCCTCCACGCGGACGGGTCCGCGCCTCGTCGCGGTCGTCGCGCGAGCGCCGGAGGTCACGCGTCTACTGCCCTTGACGAACGAGGTCACGCGTCTACTGCCCGTGACGAAAGAGGTCGCGGACGTGAGCGTCGACATGGTCGGATACAGGCGGGAAAGCGCGTGAGTCGTGGTTGAAATAATGGCGATGGGGTGGCTCGGGCCTCGGCGGGGATTCTGTTGCCTTCCAGTTGCCAGTTGCCTGCACCCCCGCAGCCCCGGCTCTCGATCTCCCGGGGAACTTTCTCCTGGTTTGGAACCCCCGAATTTGAAAAATCTGCCAGATGGCCAATCAGAAACGGGAAGGCGGGAAAGCAACTGAATACTTCGCGGCGACGGGCACCCAAACGCGCGCACTCCTCACCACACCGAGCACATCCGTCTTCGTTCGATCCCCACGATGTCGATGTCCAGCGCGATGATGGCTCCCGCGTTCGCCGCGCGCGTCGTCTCCCCGGCGCGCCGCGACGCCCGCGCGATCCGCTCGCGAGCCGGCGGACGCGCGACGTTTTCGGTTAAGCCAAATAAGGGCAACAACGAGATCGTCGCCCGGGCGTTCAGCATCGTCGAGCCCGCGACGAAGGTGTCTTTCCCGAAGACGTTCAACGTCCACGGCGGTGATACGATGCAGTGCATCGGCGCGGGCGTGAGGGAGAAGAAGATCGCCATCATCAACGTCAAGGTTTACGGCGTCGCCATGTACGTCGACCCCGCCGGGTGCAAGGAGGAGATGGCAAACGGCGGGTCTCTGCTCACCGGCTCCTTCGATAAGGCGCTCCTCGTGCAGCTCGTGCGGAACGTCGACGGAAAGACGTTCTGGGAGGCGCTCGACGAGGCGGTGGGCCCCAGGATCAGGCGCATCGCCACCGACATGGCGACGGCGGAGGATGAAGACGGCAACTTCATGGCGACGGTGGCGGAGGCGGCTGAGGTGGCGGAGGAGAAGGCGATGGACGAGTGCGATTCCATCAAGGGACTGTTCCAGGGCCGCAAGCTCCGCAAGGACGACAAGGTCCTCATCTGGTGGTCCCCGAAGAAGGGCAAGTTCGAGATTGGCGTCGTGGGAGGCACGCCGCTGGAGCTCACGTCCCCGCAGCTCGCGCAGGCCGTCTTCGACGTGTACTGCGGCGACGACCCGATCTCCCCGGTCGCGTACCAGTCCTTCGTCGACGGCGCCGCCGCGCTGTGAGGGGCTTCCCATCATTCATTACCGTCAAGCACGCCACATATTAATCGTCGTGTCGCATGTACTTTTGCACATTATCACTTATCGATAGGGTCGGTTGTAACCAATTTATTCAAGCGCTATAGCCGGGAGAGCCCGGCGGAGAACCCGCGACGTCCGCAGCCTCCTCGGCCGTCTCCACCACCGGTTTCTCGCGCACCTTACCGCCGATGTTCTTCTCGGGCTCCAACAGCGAGTACCGCGATTCGTCCACCCGCGCCCATTCGTCGCCGCATTTAGCGAGCCAATCCGCGCTCACCGCGCTCGCGCCCGACTTGGCCGCCCACTTGACCTTTTCCGTCTTACGTCCTCCATCCCCGTCACCTTCCGCGTGCGCCACGATGTGCGTCGCCCCTTTCCCGTCGTCCACGGAGGTGAGAACCTCCGCCCCCAACGCGGTGGCGAGCAGCCACAGCGGGTGACGCTCGGGCCTCGGTTCGGACTGGGCGACGACGCGGGAGAACACGACGCGGACATCAGCCAGCGGACCGTCCTCCGGGACGGTGAGCAGCCTGCGCACGTCCCTCGACTCGAGCTTCAACGCCGCCTCCTCGTCCGACACCGGCTTGTTTATTCCGCTGTTCCGCGTGTTCGCACCCTCCGTCTCCGCCGCGGATCGAAGCATCGCCGCGTCCATGTCGGCGGTTGCGTCATCCGCGGTGTTCGCCGCGGCGGTGCCTTCGAAGAACCTGCGGTGTGCGGCGGCTATGACGCCGAGCACGTCCCTGAGCTGAACCCGGTCGCCGTTATCTCCCTCATCGCGCCACTCGCGTTCCATCACCGACCGACCGGGCTGCCTGAAGCCAGCCGCGGACTGCTTGAAGAAGTGGTAACGGTCGATGCGGATCAGGTTGGCGAGGTTCTTCGGCCACACCCTGTCGGTGTCGTCGGTGATCAGGACCGTCGGCTCCGCCCCGAGCACGATGTCCAGGTCTTTTTTGTGCTGGCTCGTGCTATCGCCGCTTCCGATGACGCGGCCGTTGAACAGCTCGCCGGTGGGATCCAGGAGTTTGGCCATCTCCCTCGCGTAGTTCCTGTCGCCCATGGTATAGATGTACATGGTACACAGCTGGCTCGCGGCCCTGAGGAACGCGTGCGCGTGCGGCCGGAGCTTGGTGAACATGGCCATGTGACGTAGGCAGTTGAGGTTACGCAAGGGAGGGTCGGTCCCGGGGAACGGTCCGTTCGGTGACTTCTCGTCCTCGTCCGGTGACTTCTCCTCCTCACCGGCTTCCTTCTCCTCCTCACCGGCTTCCTTCTCTCCGTCCTTCTTCGTCTCCGCGTTCTCCACCGCCGCGGGATCTTCGACCGCCTGGATCACCGCCGCCGCACGTTGAACGTCGTCCTTACCTCCCCCGTTCGCCTCGCAGTCCGCGGCGGCGATGATCCGGTGCATCACGTAGTGCTCCTCCTGCGACAGCTCCGAGAACCTGGCGCTGTTCAGCAGCGTGTGGTCCAGGTCCAGCACCAGCACCAGCCTCCCGCTCCGTAAGATCCGTGCCTTCTCCTCCCTCTTCGCCTTCTCCAGCTCGGTGTTGCTCATCTCCAGTCCTTGGTGGATGTACCTCACCGCCGTGCTCCCCGAGGTTCCTTTCTCCTCGGCGTCTCCTTTCTCCTTCTTCAACCCGCAGCGGATGCAGATGTCGAACATGAACCCGGGGTGGGGAGGACAGACGGGAGCATCGTCGGCGGGATTCTTATCCCCGTCGCCCGGACCGTTCCCTGACGGCGCGACTCTGCGACGCTTCACCCCAGACCTCTCCGTCGGTGCGGAGTCTCCCTTGGCTTCGCCCGCCTTTGCAGCAGCCTGGCGCTCCATCGCCCCCTTGAGCAGCGACGCGACCGCGCCGCGCCCCGTCGACGGTGCCTGCGCCGCGATCACCACGGCGGGTGCGGCCACCGCCGGCTTCTCTTGCTCTTGCTCGACGGCCATCTCAGCCTCGAGCTCGGCGGCGAAGTCGTCGTCGGAGTCATCCTCCGAACTCATCCCTATCGTGTCCTACTCAGACGAATGCAAACGGCACAATAACCCCCTTCACCCTTCCAGCCTTCGCCCGTCCCGGCAGCGCGCGAGGCTATGGAACCGTGTTGGATCCACCCGAACCGATCGACGGGTCGTGTGTCCGATCAGGAAGCGCCGAGTCGCTCTCCTGGCACTCGACCCGTGCCCCCAACGCGCACCGTGGGTCTGAACGAAAGGCCTGCAGCCAACCCGCGTATCGTGACTCAGCGCGCGAACGATGACGAGCCCGTGGTGATCGCGCTCGAGCCACGAGGCTGGCCCCGAGTCGAACCGAAGGGACGGGCGCGTGCTTCGCCACAAGCGGACGCGCCCAAGTCACCGAGTCACCCAAGACCGAACATGCGTGTCATCGCCACCGTCTTCGTCGCCGCCGCGCTCGTGGCGGGCCGCGTGGAAGCCTCACGCGGCCTGAGCGAGAGCCCGAAGCCCACGCCCAGCCCGATGTGCGAGACCTGCGAGGAGTTCGTCACCATGGGCGAGGCGTACCTGAACGATCCGGCGACCCTGAACGCCATCACGGACAAAGTGAACGAGGTCTGCGAGACTTACGCGGGCACGAAGCACGAAGCCATGGTGAGATGCCGACCCACTCCATTCCTCCCTCCCGGGCCGAGCCCTCGCGAGACGACCGACTCGAGCGCGCGTGTCATTTCCAGATCTGGAAGAACAGCGGAAGAATCAGATCTCTCACTTCCGCTGTCACCTCGTCCCGCGCCGACCCGGTCCTTCCGCTGACCGTTCCACCCCGCGTCTCTCCTCGTTCCATCCAGTGTGAGAGTATGCTCGAGATGTACGTCCAGAAGGCCATCGACGTCATCAACACCGACTACACCCCCGACGTGCTCTGCGCCGAAGCGAAGCTGTGCCCCGGGGATGAACCGTCTGAAGCCGACGAGGCGCGGGTCGCGACTGAGCCCACGGAGATTCCCGCGTCGCTCCGTGAGGTCATCGAGCGTGGATCCGCCGTGGATGCACCCGCGCCGCCGCACCCATCGACGGACTGCCTCAAGTGCGAGTTCGGCGTCGAGTCCCTCCACGCCGCCATCACGAGCAACGCCACCGTGCAGAGCATCATGAACGAGGCGGAGAAGGCGTGCGAGAAGTACGCGGCGGCTTTCGACATGTCCGCCACGTGCGAGGCCGCCATCGAGACGTACGGCCCCGAGCTGGTGGATGCCGCGGGTAAGTACATCGAGGATGCCCACAAGGTGTGCTCTGAGCTCGGCATGTGCATCCCGCCCTCCTCGGAGACGGTGGTGACCGAACTGGGAGAAGCCGAGGCCAAGAGGCTGAGGCGACGGGAGAGGATGAAGAAGCTCAAGGCGCGCGCGATGGCCGTCGCCGGCCTCAAGCTGAAGAACATCGTCTTGATCTGAGCTTCGCGACGAGATGAGTGTGTCATGTAACCTAAAATACGATTGTAATCCGACGACGACTTCGCTGTTCTCATCAGAAAATGGTCGACCCGACGGCACCCAGAAAGCTCTTTGCAATCGGATAAACCAATCGGCGATCTCGAACTCCCGGCAGTCAAGAGCGCACGGTAACATGTCCGCCGCTGCCTCGGTTGCCAACGCGCGACCCCTCGTCGCGAAGACGTCTGTTACCCGCCGAACGTCCTCCCGTCGTTCCTCCGTCCGCGTCATGGCCTCGGTCGCGCCTTCGATCATCGTCGGCGGGGGACGAGTTGGCCAAGCTCTCGCCGACATGGGTGTCCCAGGCGACGTCATCATGAAGCGCGGCGATGCGTTCCCCGCCGAGCCTTCCACCGGTCCCATCTATGTTTGCACTCGCAACGACGCGCTTCAGGGTGTTATCGACCAGACCCCTGAGGATCGAAGGGGCGACCTCGTGTTCCTGCAGAACGGCATGCTGCAACCGTGGCTCGATGCGCAATCGCTCGGGGCCAACACCCAGGCTCTCATCTACTTCGCCGTCGCCAAGTTCGGCGAGAAGCCCACGGACGGCATTACCGACGTTAACCCCGAGGGTCTCACCGCCGCCAACGGCAAGCACGCGGCCGCCCTCCAGGCCAGGCTGGCCGCCGGCTCGATGAAGTGCCACGTCCTCGACGACGACGCGTTCAAGGGTTCCATGTTCGAGAAGCTCATCTGGATCTGCGCGTTCATGGCCGTCGGTGCGGCGCACCCCGGGGCTTCCGTCGGTGATGTCGAGAGCACGCACAAGGCTGAGGTTGTTGAGCTCATCGAGGAGCTCCTCAAGGGCAGCGCGGCGGAGAAGGGCGTCGCCTTCGAGTCCGGCGCCGTGGACCGTCTCTGCGCTTACGCCAGGGCGGTGGCGCACTTCCCCACCGCGGTGAAGGAGTTCGAGTGGAGAAACGGGTTCTTCTACGGCATCTCGCAGGAGGCGATCGCCGCGGGTCGGGCAGATCCCTTCCCGAAACACACCGCCCTGCTCAAGCAGGTTGGCGCCGTCTGAGCGTAGAGTAGCGACCCCTCGTCGTTGAGAATTATTACAAGAAAGTTCCTCGCGTCTGCACAAGATTTTCTGTCGTCTTATCCGGGAGTAACAACAGTCGGGCCCCCACTGTCTACGGCCTTGAGGTCCTTGACAACCCTAAATCGAAATCAAACGATGGCTGCTATCGTAAACATCGGCGCTGGGACCCGTCTCGGCGCCCCCCCCGCCCCCCGCGTTCGTCGTCAACGCTCCAAACCGACGCGCGCGATCGCCAACAAACAATCCCGGGGATCCCGGTCGATCGTCGCGAAGGCTACCGGAAGCGATTCCGACACCGTGGACCCGAGGCGCGCGATGACCGCGTCCCTCGCCGCGTTCGTCGTCGCCACCGCCGGTTCGTCCGGCTTGGTCGCGTTCGCCGAGGACGCGCCGCTCCTGACTGACTACGTCAGCGACACTAAGGAGATCATCCAGAAGCAGAGAGACCTTTTGCGCGAAGGCAAGGGATCCGTGGATTCGTACTATGCCAAGGCGGAGGCGTACTTCGCCGGGTACAAATGGGACCACAAGGGCCACACCAACTCGTTCTCCCAGCTCATGAACACCGATATCATCATCAGGACGCAGGACGAGTACCTCAAGCAGACCGGAGGGTCCTGGAGCAAGGACTCGGTACCGCCGAGCGGCACCCCCAAGGCTAAGATCCTCGAGGGTTACCTGCAAAACGCCGATCGATGCATCACGAAGGAGAGCATGGGGAAGTTCAACGAGATGGACCTCGCCACACGGGAGGAGTGGAAGGCCATCGTATGCACCCAGGGTCTCGTCGCGCCCGCGGACGACCTGTGAGAGAGTCGAGGACCGACGAAGCCGTTCGCGTACATGTTGTATATATATCACGACACTAATCGCCCTCGCCGCGTCCACCGAAGAACCCCTTCTTCGTAGTGCTAACCTTCTTAACCTCATCCTTCGGAACCTCAAAGCCCAACGTGCCAAACACCGCATCCGCAAGTTCCCTCACCGGCAACCGTGTGCCATTCCCGTCGTCCCCAATACCCCTCGCCGCGTCAACCGCTCCAGCGTACGTGGGCAGCCTCAAGTCGTTCGTCCACGCCAACTTGCGCATCGCGATCGCAACCCCGGCGCCCGCGAGGATCCTGGCGCTCACCGGCGCACCCGCGGCCCTGACCAGCATGTACGTCGTCGCGCCCGTCAACGCGGTGGTGGCGTATATGTCGGTGTACGAGTGGAGGATTCGAACGGGCCGGCGCATCAACACGTCCCTCACTACGCCTCCGAAAGTGGCCGTGAACATGCCGCACGCCACAGCCGCCGCGCACGGTACACCCGCACGAATACCGTTCATGGCACCGATGACGCAGAACGCGCCGACACCGATGGCGTCACCCCAGTCCACCCACTCGTCCGTGTCCTTGACCCCGTACGCGCGCTCGAGGTGGGGCCAGGCGAGGAACGTGGCGACGCCCGTGCCGACGCATATCCACAGGTATTCAATCTCCTCCATCCAGAATGCGCGTCGCCCCTTGCCCAGCAGCAGGTCCCGTATGGTCCCACCGCCCACCGCGGTGATCGTGCCGACGATGGTACTCCCCAGTATGTCCATACCCCTGGTCGCCGCCGCGAGGGTACCAGTCATGGCGAACACGGCGGTACCGAACCAGTCGGCGCCGCGAAGTAAACCCGGAACCGTGGGCCCGTCGCTCCACGGGAAACGCGGCATCGAGTCTGGATGGGGCGCCTTGGTGTCAAGGACCGGCTCAGCCGTGTTGACCTTCATCTCCTTGGACGACCGCTTCGGTGCGTCCGTGGAGACCCCGCGCTTGGGAATCGACCACACCGGCGACGTCGCCGGGGCTGGGAGCTGGATGTGCCTCGCGATTGCGGGGAGGCGAGCGAGGTCACCGGCGCGCGAGGCGAACGCGCGCGCCTCCGCGATGGATGCGATATCCGCCACCGTCCTCTGCACATGTCCGCGCGCGATGGCGGTGCCCGTGAACCTCGGCGCCGCCGTGATAGTCGCGGGCGACGCGACGACTCGCGCGGCGACGGACGCGAGCATCCGGGACCTCATCGAGGACGCGTTCTATACTCGCCTCTGGGGGCGAGGGGGGAGGAAAAGGGACGGACTTAGGTCGCCCGGCGGGCCGAATACGACCCCGTCGTGGAAGTTCGAGCGTTCGAACGGTCCGAACACCTCCCTTCGGTCCACGCGCGGGGGAAGAGCGCGACGCGGTGTGGCTGTGGAACTTGTGGCTCTGATAGATCTGAGCGTTCAGGGCGATCGAATAACTAATAAGCCCCCATCGAACTATCTTATTTGGTTAGTAATCGTCTAATTCTTTTCCATCCGGTATGGGTAGACAGTTGTGAACCGCGTTGGTTCCGAAATGAGTTCCGAAAATATCAAGTTCCCCTTTGTTGACTTCCGGCGAAGGACAGACGAGAGGGCACCAGTGCCGAGACGTCGTCGAGGACGGGTCGCGCGGCGCCATGGTGCTCAACAAAGACGATACGAAGAAGGTGCGCCGGGACGATATCCCAACCACCCGACCGGGACGCCGGTCCGAGACTTACCCCCGAACGAACAACGCTTTTCGCGATGCGGATTCGTAACTGACCCATCACGAAACCTCTCCCGATACGCATCACAGGGCGGCGTGGCCAAGGCCACCAAGGTTGCGGCGGGCATCTACGGCTCTACTAAGATCAAACTGGGTAACCCGCGCGCCACGGTGACGAAGAAACCGTTGAAGCCGCTGCCCGCGTGGAACGACGGGTTCAACCGCTCCTCCGCATCTTCCGTTCCCGTCTCCAAGCCCAAGCCCGGACTCGCCGCCCATCGTGCGAACGTGCGCACCGGGTCGAACAAACCGGCCGAGCGCGCGAACATCGTACGCCACGAGGAGATCCCAACGGAGCCACCCAAGAAAAAGAAGTACGGGGAGGTGGAGATGAGGGACGACGACGACGACGACGAGGACGAGGCGGATGAAACCATGCAAACCGCCACGATGACGCTCTCCGACTCCGAGGTTGGCGACGAGGTGGGTGACGTGGACGTCGCCGACTCCTCCGCAGAGACCATGCCAGGCGACCACATCAGACGTGCGATGTACGAGAAAGAACTAAAGAAGCTGAAGGCGCGCGAGGAGAAGCTGCGGGAGAAGATGTTCGGAGAGCGGCCCGACGTCGACTACGAGACCATGGCGGAGGTTCAGCAGGGCTGGCTCACGTCTGACTCACGGCCTGACCCGAGAGCTTCCGAACGTACGGGCCCGAGGGTGATGTACAGTGCGAACCCAAAGTACCGCATCAGGACGGCGGACGGCAAGTACGTCATACCGGAGACGGTTGACTCCACGGTTGGACCGCGTCCAGAGGTTATCCTAGACGACTTTGACAACCGCGAGGGGGAGGCGAAGCCAAGTGCGAAGATGACCAAGAAGGAGCGACTCGCCGCTGAGACTGAAGCGATTCGTATCGCGGAGATCAAGGAGAAGGAAGCGGCGGAGCGAGCCAAGAAGGAGGCTGCCGCGGCCAAGGCGAGCATCATGGAAACGGAGCTCAAGTTTTACCGCGACACCGTCGGGAGGTTGGCCAAGGAGTTCAACGAGCTGAAACGAAACGCGGACGCGAAGGAGAGGTCACTGGAGAAACTGACGATCGATCTCCACGCGCAGGGAGAGACGAACGATCTGCTCGCTAACGACGCGGCTAACTTCCGCGGCGGCGGCGGCAGCATCCAGGGCGTGGAACTGCCCCAGGCGGCGTCCCTCGACGGCGCGGCGGAAGGACCCAGCGCTGAGCTCACGGCGGAGGCGCTGTTGGCGCGTGTTGAGGTTGCCGAGCGCGAAGCTGAGAATGAGACCTTCCGCACCGCGCAGTACGGTCACATGATCCTTCGCATGCGCGAGACGAACCCGACGGATCCGGACCGAATGGAGGATCCGTTTGGGTCTGTTCGCGCCAGCAACAAAAACACCGCCATGGCCGCCGCGGGACGGAAGAAGGGCGACGGACGGAACGATCGCGACAAGTTCGAGAGCAAGGCGCACGTCCCGTGGCTCGACGGTAAGATCAAGTCCATGAACAAGTATCAGGATGCGCTCGACCTGGAGATTGCCGCCAAGACCACCGTGCTGTACAAGGCTGAACAGGAGAAGGACCACGCGGACGCCATGATGGAGCAGGCGAGGTTCAACCTCAAGAACCGAAGGGACCAGTGGGCGGACCAACTCAACCAGAAGAAGTCGTATCTAATCGCCAGCAGGGCCGAGGATGCGTCTGAGGCGAAGAGGAAGGCTAACTTCAGGCAGCAGCTTGCCAAGGTCCGCGCCGACGCCATAGAGATGGAGTACAAGCAAAAGGGTGGCGTCAAGGGTTTCAAGGGCGTGAAAGGTAACCTCGCCAAGGGTCTCTTGGGCGAGATGGACGGCAAGAAGGTGGCTGAAGAGGAAAACAAGCTCGACGCGGCGCTCAAGAAACTGTCGGGTGTGATTGAAGACACCAGCCCCGACGGTCTCGTCGCGTCGTTCAACGAGCGAATGATGAAGCTGTCCGCGTTCAGGGATAACTCATCCGTGGTCCAAACCAAGCACGATGACCTGGCCGAAAAGGCTAAGGAAATCGCCGAAGAGCTCAAGGAGATCAAAGACAAGCTCTACCAGGCAGCGGAGGGACGTAAGAGCTCCGTGGAGGGTCGCCCCGAGGACGTGATGGAGATGGCGGAGTATCGCATGAGGAATAAGATGCGGGTGCAAAAGCTGATCCTGGACGAGGCCGAGTCACTGGTGAACAACGTCGGCGCATCCGTCCACAACATGATGGGTACGGTGACCGCGTTCGAGAAGACAATCGAGAAGGTGATTGACGACGGCAAGCTCAAACCCGCCGAGCGAAGGGCGTCCACGACCAGCAGGAATAACAGCAGGAGTAACCTCGCCGGGATGGAGCGGAGGAAAAGCGAATCCGGGAGGTCCACGCCGGTAAATGGGTCCCGAATTAACTCGCGCAAGAACCTACTCGCGGGTGTGGACGAGAAGAAGGACACCGCCGCGCTCGACATGATGAACAGGGAGGCGAGAGAGGGTATGAAACACCTGACCACCTTCTTCGAGAAAATTGACCAGGCCAACGTCATCACCGCGGCGGACGTTCACAAGGCCAAGATGGAGCGACTCGCGAAGCTCAAGGGAACCAACATCACGGGTGCTGTCAGAAACTCGTTCAAGCACGGCCTCAAGCTCGAAGATGACGAGGCAGACATGAGCCAGGCGGAGCGACACGCCTCGAAGTTTGGCCTGGTCGCGCCGGCTAACCCGCAGTTCAATCAGAGGGTCCTGACGGCGCAGGAGCAGGACGCGGCGATGGCGGAGGTGATGGAAGACGAAGACATGGGTCCGAAGGAGGAAACCGCCGAGGCTGAGGAGGCCAGGGGTAAGCTCAAGGTTGGCTCGCTCAAGCTTTTCCGCAAGAGCAACACCAAGAAGAAGGACGAGGGCGAGAAGGACTGGGCGGATTTGCTAGAGGCGAGGCTCAGCAAGGCAAAACTGCCCGAAGCCGTCAAGGCTGCCGCTTAGACTATCGTATGTAGACTTTAAGTACACGTCGCTCGTTATAAGCCCTGTTTCGCTATGTTCTACGCAATCGTTGTTACATGACGTCGCCGTACTCCTCGTCCTTTGTCTGTCACTTTGTCACGCAGCTGAAGGACTGGCCTCCCACGTACCCCCCCTGCATGCTCCTCTTCACGTTCAGCTCAAACTGGCGCTGGTTCTCCGTCAGGTCCCTCGCCGCGTCCTTGTTGAGCGGGTCGTCCGGGTTCGGGTCCATGAACAGGTGAACCAGGCCGTAGATGCACGAGCTGATGGACAGCACCGGCTTCCAGTCCTCTCGGAGGATGTTGAGGCACACGTTGCCGTCGTAGTCGAGGTTGGGGTGGTACACCTTCTGCGTGCACTTCACCTTGGGCGGTTCGTGCGGGTACACGCCGGGCACGTTGAACGAAAACACGAACTTGCCGCCCTTGTAGTATCCCTCGTCGGGCTTGACCGTGACGACGAAGTGCAGCAGGTTGTCCTTCCCGTCGGGGAACTGGATCTGCACGGTGGGTCCAAGGGTGAGCTCCGAGATGTCCTTCGCGAGGCGCATCTCACCGGGGCTCTGCTTCGGCCCCGTCGCCCCGGAGGCCGCCTTCGCCTTGGCCTCCTTCTCTTGCTTGTCCTGCGACGAAGGGGCGAGGGAGGCGAGGGGGGTTTTTCGTCATGGGGTGCCCGATGTTTCGTTTCAAACGAGGAAGGACGACCGCGGGTTCGATGGGGTTGGGGCGATAGAGGACGGGGTTCGACGTTGCACGCACCTTGGCGGAGAATAGCTTGATCATCTTTACACCTGCGTGTCTCGGTCGCGCTTCGCGAGCTACGTGTGCCCTTCCGCGCGGGCCTAAGTGTGAGCTCGGGGGTCTCGTCACCACCGATCTCCGAGAAAAAATAAGATCTCTCAACCGGGAACTCGAGCAAATCGGACCCATTTCACACCCATTTGCCTGTGCGAAGCCGAATTCGCGGTGGCACTGATCCAAGAGGAGATCTTTTCTCGCCGGTTGGGGTTTCGCGCTCGACCACTCCCACCAAAGCCAAGATGTCGGCCTCCGTCGCTGCCTCGGTTTCCATCTCCTCCGCGGCCGCCCTCAGGGCCGGTCGCGCGCAGAAGCGCGCCACCGTCGCCAAGGCTGCTCGCGCGGACGCCAACAACGAGGTGCGTCACCGGAAATCGATTAGACCCCTCTTTATCCACTTTGCCAGCCCGAGAGGTTCCGAGCCGATCGTCTGACCCGTCCGCCCATCCCCCACCGTCCGCAGTCCCGCTATGGCGCGTGCTGGCCCGGCCGCGTTCCCGTGCCCAACGACGTGCCCCTCCTCGGCAACGGGAACATCAAGAAGATCTCCCTCCTCGGTTCCACCGGCTCCATCGGCACGCAGACTCTGGACATCGCGGAGGAGCACCCCGACAAGTTCGAGATCGTGGCGCTCTCCGCCGGCCGCAACCTCGACGTGATGGCCGAGCAGATCAAGAAGTTCAAGCCCAAGATGGTGTCCATCTCGGACGGTGCCGATGTGGATACGCTCAAGAAGATGATCAAGGACATGGACGGGGACCAGCCGGAGATCCTCTTCGGCCCCGACGGCATGGTCGAGGTGGCCAGGCATCCCGACGTCGACTCCACCGTGACCGGCATCGTGGGCTGTGCCGGCCTTCCCCCCACCGTCGCCGCCATCGAGGCCGGTAAGAACATCTGCCTCGCCAACAAGGAGACCCTCATCGCGGGAGGTCCCGCCATCGTGCCCCTCGCGGTGAAGCACGGCGTCAAGATCCTCCCCGCCGACTCGGAGCACAGCGCCATCTTCCAGTGCATCCAGGGTCTCCCCGAGGGCGCGCTTCGGAGGATCATCCTGACCGCGTCCGGCGGTGCCTTCCGTGACGTGGACCTTGGCGAGATGCGCGAGTACGCCAAGTCCGACCCCGGGTTCCTCCAGAAGAAGGCCACCACCCACCCCAACTGGGACATGGGCGCCAAGATCACCTGCGACTCCGCCACGCTCATGAACAAGGCTCTCGA
>Ga0257106_1000877_pt1 | contig 16095 bp, 11 predicted proteins | sample LP_taG_3_FD_190177 | JGI IMG/M metagenome (GOLD analysis project Ga0257106, IMG submission 190177) | Marine microbial communities from Northeast Subartic Pacific Ocean, Canada - LP_J_2011_P26_10m | ecosystem: Environmental > Aquatic > Marine > Oceanic | place: Canada: Northeast Subartic Pacific...
GGTGTGGGAATGGCACGGCCCACGTGGGGGGCGTCGGTGGAGGCGGCGGCGACGGCGGCGGGGATGGCCTCGGCGGCGGGGACGGGTTCGGGGGAGGCGGCGGGGGCGCCGGTGGGAGCGGCGGGGGCGCGGGATTCGGCGGTGCCGGCGGAGGCGGCGGTTGCCTGCGATGGGAGGGATTGGGTGTCAACAACGGCAACACTTTATCATTCATCGGATGATTCGACGGGGCGGGCCGGGCTCGTGATGAGGACGCGGGGTATCGCGGATGATGCGTTGTGGGTACTCACCCCGGCAGGTACGACGGCGCGGTGGGCCCGGGCGGCGGCGGCGACGGGAACGCCAGTTCAAACTCCGGATCCTGCCCGCCCACCCCACACACGCAAAAGGCCAACAGCGTCCACGCCACCAGCGCCACCCTTCTTCTGATTCGCCCGCACGATGGTCTCACGCCGCGTCTCATCGTCCGTGTCACCCCGGACGCGAGCGGCGATGCGCCCTCGCGTATCCGCCCCATCGCGATACCTCGGCACACGCGCGACGATCCGCTAACCGGGTCGCCACTAGGCTAGCGCGCGCGCCTCTGAATGGTCAGGGCAGAGGCTCACACTTACCAGAGTGGGCACCGCAAACGGACCGGCCAGATCCAACGGCCACAGCCAAAAGCGTTTCTCGGACGGTGCGCAAAGCCAAAACGGGGCGCCTGCTCAGTGACCCGCACACTCACGCATGGCATGGCAGATGTCCCACCGCACGCCGCGCACGTTCCGCGGATGCTCCTCGAGCGCATCGCGCGCGACCCGGAATCCGTCGGCCGACCCCACACGTTCACGATCGACGCCGCGGTCGTGGCGGTGGACATCTGCGGGTACGTCCCGATGACCGATTGGGCCATGCGCGGAGTGCTGAGACGCGAGCGGAGCGTCAAGCGCCCGCACAGTCTCCGCGCCTCGTTCTCGTCGTCGTCATCGTTCGATGCGTTCGAAGGTGGCGATCCCGACAACGCGGACGACGACGCGGCGGATCTTCTGTGCGATCCAGGGGATGAGCACGAGGGACGGAGGTCGAGTGACGCATCGGGGTCAGATCTGTGCCTCGGCGTGGCGGGGCTCACCGGGGAAGAGGCGCGCAACGTCGTCACCGCGTGCTTCACGAAAGCCATCCGCGAGATACACGAACGCGGCGGGGACGTGCTCAAGTTCGCGGGAGACGCGCTGTTCGCGGCGTGGACCGCATCCGACGACGTCTCCCTCGGAACGTGCGTCGCACACGCCGCTCGGTGCGCCTCGGCGATACACGCGACCGTTTCCAAAGTCGGAGACCCAAATACCGATAACTCATCATCCGTGCGACTGAAGGTGTGCGTGGGTGCCGGTGAACTGCACGCGTTCAACGTGGGCGGCGTCGGGGGTAAGTGGGAGTTCATGTGCGCGGGCGAGCCACTCGCGCAGATCGCGAAACTCATGCCACTCGCCAATCCAGGTCAGACGCTGGTCAGCGAACGAGCTCATTCGATCATTCAATCGCAATCAACCGGCGCCCACCTTCGAACCGCGCCCGCGGCTACCGGCGGGCACCGACTCGTCATCGATCGTCCACGTACCGACGACAGCGACGGTATCGAGCACGACATTGAGCACGACATCGAGGACATGATTCCTCCCACTTCCACGCCCGAGGCTATCGTTCGTTTACACGCCCCGAACAACGCGAGCTCGACGAAATTAGCGGAGTGGCGACGAGCCGTCGCGGCGGCCACCGCCGGGTACGTCCCCCACCCCGCCGCGGATGGAGTGGCAGACACCACGCACCACTGGCTCGGCGAGATTAGGCGGTGCTCCGTCGCGTTCGTGTGCTTCGAGGGTGTCAACTACGAACGCCCGGACGCGCTTCCGCGGCTGCAAAGAGCGGCGACGACGATGCAACGAGCGCTGCGGCGCGCCGCGGGTGCTTCGCGTCAGATGCTCGTGGATGAGAAGGGCAGCGCACTCGTCGCCGTGTTCGGCCTCGACGGGGGTCGATCGAATCGGAGTGCCACGTGTGCGTGCGATGCGACACTCGCGGCGATGGAGATGAGACGCGAGTTGCGGGGCGCGGGGCTGGGAACGAAGTGCGGTAAGTTCATTGTATTACCTCCCGTATGGGCAATTGTTTTGATGTCGTGTTTTGTTTGCAGGGGTGAGCACCGGGGACGCGTTCTGCGGTATGGTCGGCGTCGTCGATCGTTGCGAGTGGGCGGTGTACGGTGACGTGGCGAACCTCGCGGCGAGGCTGTGCCACCACGAGATGAACCCCGGTGTGCTGGTCTGCGACGCCACGCGTCGCACGTGCGTCGAGGCGGCGGCCCGGCCGAACAACTCGGGGCGAATCGGCGTCGACTTCGCGGGACCGTTTCATTTCAAGTTGAAAGGGAAGAACCGCGAGGCGCGGGCGTACGAACCGAGGGTAAAATCGCCCTCGAACCCTAACCCTAAGGTTACCTCGTCGGGGCTGAGGCGCACCGGGAGCCTCGCCGCGGAGCTCGATACCCTACGCCGACGAATCGACGCCATGCCGAGCGGCGCGAGACGGTTGGTAAAAGTCGCCGCCGTCGTCGGCGGGTCCATCGACTTGACTTTACTGGCACGAGTCGCTAATAATGCCGATCTCGACGTCGAGGACGGGGTACGGAAACTGACCGCATCCGGCGTGCTCGTCCACGGTGACACTGGTGACATGACGTCCGTGGAGTTCGCGGATGAGCTCATGCGTAAGGTGGCGTACAGCACTCTGACGGACGCGGCGAGAAGGCCGCTGCACCAAGCCGTCGCCACCGCTCGAGAAAAACAACTCTTCGGCGTCGCGATGAAATCGAATTCGCGTGGGTTCGATTCATCGGCGCCGTGTGTGGTGGGTCCCGAGGACGCGTGTGAGCTGGCGTACCACTGGAACAGAGCCGGGCGCGTGAGCCGCGGCGACGACTACCTCGCCATGGCGGAATCATGGGCGGGTGGTGAATCGTCGTACGGGATCGACGAACACGAATCGGATTTATCGGAGGTTACCGTCACGCTGTCGCTGGCGGCGGACAAAGAGGACGTCGAGACGACGGCCACACGAGCCGGATGCTTCGCCGGGCTGTTCCGATGACGGAAACACGAGTGTGTTTACGGTTACAATTCAATAATAATAAAACCGAGGGCCCGAGTTCGAAGTTCCCGATGAGCCAACCGGTTCCCATGAAGTGGAGGTTCCATCAGAGCGAGGTCCTGATCAGTCCATGGTCAGTCCATGGTGAGGAAGTCACCTACCACGTCGGTGGCGAATCCAAACGCGCCCTCCTCTCCCTCCTGGCCCCAGTCGGCGACAACCTCCACACCCAACGTCTCCTCGCCAACCTCCTCTCCAGTCGTCACCGCGCTGTCCACCGCGGCGACACCCGCGGCACCCTTCAACCCGCCCTTCTTCTTCGCGTCGCCGGCGGCGCCGGGAAACATGCGGGCGACGTCGCCGGCTTCGGGGTCGGTGCCCAATTTATACCCGACGCCCGCGAGGTGCTCCTCGACGTACTTGTTGTGCTTCTCGACATCTTCCTTTAAGTGTTTCAGCCGGAACATGCCGGTGCTGCACTTGACGTACGCCATGATGGCGTCGCCGATGAGGGTGTAGATGAGCGCGTAGACCACCGCGATGATCACGGTTCCGTACTTGTTCCGGAAGCACATCTGTTCCACGCACGATTTCTCACGCGCGAATTCGTAGTCGCAGAGAAAGACTTCGGGGAAACAGGAGCAGTGTTTCTGATCGCCGAAGAAGCTTTTGTCCGGGGGTTGAATCCCAAACTGCACCGCGCAACGGCTCGGGCCGTCGCCGCCGCGGTCGTACATGAATGTATCCACCGGCCAGCAGACGGCGAGCAACGCGGCGAACACGCCGACGATGATCAGCGAAATTGGAATCGTGACCAGTCGCCCGAGCTCCATTTTAGCGCACCGTTCCGTGAAGTTGCACCTGCTCAGCTTCTCCCACAGCAGCGTGAACGGCACGCGGAAGAGTAGGACGATCATGGATTGGATCACGGACTGCCACGGCATCAAGTCCTCCATCGGCTTGGAATTTTGAGTGGTGCACGTTTCGTAATCCAAGATGATATCGCGGAGGTGGCCGATGTCGAGGTGATCGCTCTCGCTGAGCGAGTTGAAGCACGTCTTGATGGCGTCGTTCCCGACGTCGGTTGAACAGAAGCGCTGCTTGACCATCTCGCACGACTGCGGGTCGCAGATTCGCGCCTCCGTCGAGTTAAACTCAAAAGTGGACGCGAAGACGATGATGATCTGAGTCACCAAGAGCTGCACCATGAACAAACCCCAAATGCGTTCGAACCGCGAGTACGGGTCGTGCTCGGCGACGAAGAACGCGCTGAAGATGACGTTGCCCTTGGCGAAGACGTACCGCATCGTCGCCGAGGATTTGGTGCCGCCGGACTCGAAAGCCTTTCGCGAGAGATGGTTCAACGAGCCGCGCTTGGCGCCGCCGAGAATCACGAGCTTCTTCGACGCGTTACGCGCATCCAGCTTGCGCTTCACAGCCTCAAAGTACGGCATGAACTCCTCGAGGGTGATTTTGTTATCCCTGGCGTTCACGTCCGCCTTTGCGAACTCGTCCGCGACCATCTTCTCGATTCGTTCGTAGGGAACTCCCGCGAAAAAACCGAGCTTTGTCAAAACTGCGAATAGTTCATTCGCGTCCAAGACCCCGTCGCCGTTGGTGTCCGCCTCGGCGAACGCGGCGCGCGCCTCGTCGTAGTAGAACCCGGCGGGGATCTCCTTAGGGTCGTCGCCAGCCTCCGCGTATCCATCGACGGCGGCGGCTTTCTTCACCGCCCTTCGGTAATACGCCTCCAGACAAATTGCGACGAAAAGAATCGCGGCGACGGTACCCGCCATCGGCCCAACCTCCGACTCGGTCTCCTCCACAGTGTCCTCGCTCTCACCTTTCACCAGCGGGAACTCTTCCGTGCAGTCCGTCCTGCCGATCGCGCCGACGTACGGGTCGAACGGCGATCGCACGAGAATGTCGAGCGGAAGGTTGGCGGCGCTCGGCCTTCGCGCGACGCCGTTGCAATGTTGCGTGAGGTCCTCGACGCTCGAGCTCTTCTCGTACCCTAGGGTCCAGAACCCCGGGTCGTTGGACACGTCCGGGTCGCAGCTGCCGTATGGATACGTCCCGGCGCCGGATTCCATCCCACCGCCGCGGGACGGGATGATCTTGAACGGGTCGGACGTCGTGGCGTCGGTGTCTTCCATGATCGTCAACTGCGTCAGGAACCAAGTCTTCACCGTCTGGGTCCCGTCGTTCGCGACGGAGTGTACGCACTTGAACGTGGGGAAGTTGAGGACGACGTCGTCGTCGAACCACTTCGAGGCGTCGCCGTTGCCGCGCGTCGCGTCGCCCGTGGTTTGGTTGATGTAGACGGTCATCCGGGCCGGCTGGCCGTTGCCTTCGTAGTAGGTGTCCGTCTTGTGAAAGTTGTCGATCCTCGCCCGTAGCACGGCTCCTTCGGTGTAGTTGCTTATGGCGTCCCGGTGGAGCTGGGACTTGATCGAGGGCGCGGCGATGTCGCCGGTGGAGAGCACCGTGAAGTCCACGAGCCCGCCCGCGGGTGTGCTGCCGTCGTTCTCGCCCAGCTTGTACGCCGCGGAAAAGGCGAAATTCGACATAGGCTCCGACGGTCCCCTCTCGATCCTGACGACGGGCGGGCGCGCCATGTCCTGAATTCGTTTGAGGTAGCTCTCGCGGTTCTTGACGTCGTCGCGTAAACCGGCGGTGGTCCACAACCCGACCGCGTTGTTGTAGTCGAAGATGTACTGGAAGGACTTGTCGCTGAGGTTCCCGCTCGGCATTGAGTCGTAGTACGCAGCGTACGTGAAGTAGGACGCCGCGATTCCGACGACCATCGCCGCGATCAGAGCGAACTGGGCGGCATGATGGGCTATCCGAGGGCCAGTGCCGACCTTCATGGCGACGGAGAGCGCAAACTCGAGATGGGGTGATGCCCGGCGGTGCCGATGCAGTGGGTTCTATACCGTTGGTAAATCGCATCATATTCGTTGACCGAGGGCGCCACGTGTGAAATACAAGTAGACGACAGTTTTTCGAACATCATTCTCGCATACGGCGTCCCATCACTACGAACGCGTCGCGCATCTCACTGTAATGGGTCGTCCAGTCGCCTCGCGTCGGAGCCGTGCATCTCGTCCATCGTCGGCGGCGGCGTCGGCCCGAACGAATCCCACGGCGTCTCCATCCCCACCAACGCGTTGATCTTCCTGTTCCGTAAGATGGGCACCTCCAGCCACCCCAGTTGTTTCCGCACCAGCTCCAGTTGGCGGTCCACCGGTGACCCGAACCGCGGGACACCCACGCGCGGCTTAGTCTCGCTCACCTGAGTTCCCCGCACCTCGCACACCGCATCGGATTCGTCGACGAGGAACTCGAGCACGATCGAATCGTTCCCGCCGAAGACGCCGCGGACGTAATATCCGCCAGCCGTGTCGTCGTTAGCGCCAGCTGTGTTGGATGTGCCGGCGTTGCCGTCACCGTCACCGCGAGGGAGGCCCTGGAGGCGCCCGCCGGTGGCGGCGACGGCGTCCTGGATGGCCCGCACCGCCTCGCGCGCGGTGCCCTCGAACTCCCACGGCGCCGCGAAGTACGGCGGTCTGTCGTCGAAGCACGATCTGCAGTCGTCTTTTCCGAACCCCTCGCAGCGACCCAGCGTGCCGTCCACCGGGCCTTCGCACGAGCTGCACGCGGCGGAGGTATCGTCCGCTGCTCGGGCACCGCTCGGGGATCGCATCAGCGCGAGGGAGGTCGTGAACGCTGCCAGGACGTCCCGTCGTCCCCGCGTCAACTTGGTCGCCTCATCGACGGAAGATTGGTGGGGCGGGTGCCTACCCGTGCAGGTGTCCACGTCGACCACGGCGCGATGGGTACATCGCGCCGGTTCGGGCACGCGCGCCGATTTCATCGACGAACCACCCGGCGCGATCGCACGAACGATCGCGAGCGATGTGAGCATCGTGCTTGCCGTCGTCATCGGAGCTACGCGTGTCGACCTATGACGCGCGTCGTCGCCAGAACTTTCCCGATACAAGTATCGTCAAGTGAGCGATGACTTCGAGGAAAAGGGTTTCGGGGGGGCGATCACACACGAACGACACCAGGTACGGACCGGTCGTGAAGGATACAACCGGAGGAGTGAGTCACGATGCCGCTCGGCCCCGTGGAGGTGGAGTACTGCTCCGTGTGCAGCTGCCCGCTGGAGTACTGCGCGAACGCGGGATGCGAGCGCGTCAAGCTGGAGAAGGAGTTGGAGGGCGCCTCCATCTCAGCCGGGGATGGGGGCAAGGATGACGCGGCGCCCGCGACGGACGCTCCCGCGACGGACGCGCCCGCCGGCGACGGAGAGAAGAAGAAGAAGAAAGAGAAGAAGGCCAAGGGCGTGACCATCACCCGAACCACGCGGAACAAGAAGAAGACCATCACCAACGTCGCGGGGCTGGAGCACTACCCGGACGTGAAGATTCCCGAGTGCGCCAAGACGCTCGGCAAGAAGTTCGCGTGCGGCGCGTCGGTGACGAAAGGACCGACGGGCAAGGACGAGATCGACGTCCAAGGGGACTTCTCGCACGAGATCGCGGACCTGCTCGCGGAGAAGTTCGGCGTCGACAAGGACACCACCAAGGTGGTGGACAAAGGCAGGCACTGACTTAGGGCAAGACGCAAGTTAGCAATGGTAAAAGTCTCTCCCATCTCGATGACGCTCTAACCATGTGCTCAGTACCCCGCGCTCTTATCGACGAGGTTCCACCTGCCGCCTTCAACTCCGTCGTCGTCCCCAGTGTACACCCTCGCGTGCTCCACGAACGTGTCCATGGTCAGCTCGTGATAATCATCCGTGAGATCTGCGCAGTGGAAACTCATGAGCACGTTCTCGAGTGAGTAAAAGGGGTGACCGGTCGGCAGAGGCTCCACCGCCGTGACGTCCAGCCCCGCGCCACCGATCCTTCCCTCGGTGAGCGCGTCCACGAGCGCGTCCTCGTCCACAACCGCGCCGCGCCCCACGTTGATCAACACGCCGCTCGGCTTCATGGCGCCGATCGCGGCTGAATCAATCATCTTCTCCGTGCTCGGCGTGTGCGGCAGCGCCAGCACGATGAAGTCACCCTGCTCCATCGCCCTGCGCAGCTCCGTCAGCGGGAGCATCTCGTCCACGAACGCGTCCCCTTCGCTCTTACGGGGATCCCTTCGAAGCGCGACGACGCGCATGCCCATCGCCTTGGCTCGGATCGCGCACGCCTTTCCGATGTCGCCGTATCCCACGACGCTCATCGTCTTCCCCTTTAACATGCCGACGGTGTCGCGCATCCATTCACCGGCCGCCTGCGATTTGCGCATGGCGTGTACCTTCTTGCTGAACCACATCGACGCGAAGATGGCCCACTCTCCCAGCGAGTCGCTGAACGCCCCCTTGGCGTTTGTCATCGGCGAAGGATGATTGACAACCTCTTTTTGTGAATTCAGGATGTGTTCGACGCCCGCGGAGCCCGAGTGGATCCATCGCACTCGTTCCGCGCATCGCGAGCGGAGGACGCCGCCCATGACGTTCGCGTCGCCGAACCACCACAGCAGCGCGACGGGGTTCCCGTGCGCGGCATCGAGGGTTTCGGTTGGGAAGTCGTCGAGGGTGGTGGCCACCTTGACGTCGAACCGGTCCGCGGGGAAGTTAGTGTCGGTGCCCGAGGTGATCCGATTGAGCGGCGCGGACGCGACGAGCTCGGGCTTGGTGACCACGAGGAGGGTGGTCGTGACGCCGTCGGGCGGGTGCGGGACGACGACGGACGTTGTTGACATCGCGCGCGTCGTCAATCCGTGATGCGTGGGGCGGCGATGGAAGAACCTATCGAAGAACTTTTCGATCGAAAGGGAGGAGCGGGCGGTGGCGAGGTGCCTGACGACCGCGGTTGGCGGTTGGCGGTGCGCTCGGGTGAGCGGAGCGGCCACGCGCGAGGCGGAGACGATCCTGGAGAAGATGTGGCGCGATACGACGCTCGCGCACGTCATCCGAACGCGCAGCCTTCGACTGATGACCGCGGGGTTCGTTAACAATTTTGGATAAAGTTTCGAGAGCCTCTCGGGGTCCGTCGTCACTCCGCGCACGCGCCCCGCGGCCGATGACGTCGATGGCGTGCACGCCCGTCGCGGCCGCGTCGAGGTCCATCGTCACGCCCGCGCGACGCGTCCCGCATCGCCCCGCGGTCCACCACCCCGGGACCCGCGCGACGCATCGCCCCGTCGTTCGCCGCACGATCCGCGCGGCAGGGAAGCTCGAGGACACCTCCGACAACTCCCCGCGATCCCCAACCGAGGAGGGCGCGCCGACCGTCACCGGCCCGTTCCCATGCGACCTCTCACTCCTCACCCCCGACGAGCGCGCGTGGCTTCACGACCGCGACGAGCTGCGCGTCCTGGTCCTCGGTAAGACCGGCGTAGGCAAATCATCCCTCGTGAACGCAATCGCCAACGCGGACTCGCGCATCGGCGCCCTCGAGGTGGGCACCACCCAAGTGCAGTCCATCGAGAACACAATCGTCAACTCCGCCGTGAACTCCGACGAGTCCCACGACATCGCGCTCTTCGACACCCCCGGGTTCTTCGACGTGGAAGGCCGGACACCCGCGGGGGTCCTGCGCGAACTATCCGGCAAAGTGGACGACTACCACGCCGTCGTCTACGCGCACGTCGCGACCGACCGACGGCTTCGTCTAGAAGACGAACAGTCCGTCTCGTTCATCGTCCAGGCGCTCGGCCCGGCGATGGCGCGACGCACCGTCATCGCGCTCACCTTCGCCAACGAGGTCAACGAAGGATCCGACGGTCGTTCGAAGGAACAAGTCGTCGACGTCCGCGCGTCGCAAGTCGTCTGCCTCTTCGCGAACGCCGCCGAACGCGTCGCGGGAACCGCGGACGACGCCGTGCGTAACACCCCTCACGTCCCGTGCGGCTCCGTTGGTGACGGGTCGGGGTGGGAAGGTGACCTGTGGCGTACCGTGATCAGACGCGCGAAGACGGCGGCGGATGATGAAAACGCGCCGGTGAGTACCGACGGATCCTACGACTCCGCCGCCGCCGAGATGGAAATCGACTGGGACGGCCTCGCCGCCGCGGGCATCTCGCTCGACGCACCCCCGACGCGCCCGCCCCCGCCGCTGGAGCTGGTGAAGAAATACGTCGCGCTCGCGCTCGGGGAGTACGTCAGCAAAGACGGGTCAAGTATACGGAGCTGCTTCGCGGTGAAACAACGGGGTATGCCGTCGGGGTTCGCGGCTTCAATCATCTTAGAAGTGTACGGTTCGATCGAGGCGGACGAACGCGAAGGCACGAGCAGTGCGATATACATGCTGATGCCCGGGACCGCGTCTGGGACGGTGATGAAGGTGAAGATGGGCGAAGTTGAGTGCGGGCATTTGCCGAACCCGGCGGCGCTGCGAAGGGGCGGAGCGGAGGTCACTGTCGGGGGGCTCAGCGTCGACGCGGGCGGGTCGTCCGGGCCGGTGATTTTGCGATTGGACGATAAGGACGGGTCCTTCTCGACGGACACCGAGCGTGTGAGTGCGGGTGGGATCGTGGAGATCGATCCGGACACGGGCGACGCGGTGGTCATGTCGCGCAAGGCCGGTGCGGCGCAATAAGGTACCTTGAAGGTAACTTTTAGATAGCCAGTCGAGCCGAGTCCGAATATCTTAGATTGATTATTAAAGGGATAGCGGAGAGGGCGTTAGTTCATCGTCAGTCCAGGTCGTAGAGCTCGTCCCCGTCCACCGAGCCGAGTGCGTCGATGCCCGACGCGCTCGACGCGCTCGCCCTCGTCGCCATCGTCGAGCTGACGTCGGAACCGGCTCTGTCGATTTCGGCAAAGACGTCGTCCGCCGCCGCTGACTTGTAGTTCGCCATCGTGTCGAAGTCGGGGTAGCGATCGTTACCTCCGGACGCCGCCATGGACGCGAGCAGACCTCCCATGCCCCCGAGCGCCGGTCCCGCGTCGTCGATGACCTCCTCCTCTCCATCCTTTTCCTCCTCGACGACGACGATCTTCTTCTTCTCGCCGATTTTCTCACTCTCAAACGGCGCGGGCTCCCACTTTTCCCCGTCCAAGACCTCCAGCAGCGCCCTCACCTCCTTCTCCATCGCATCGTCCGGCGCCCCGTGCAGCGCGCTCATCCCCGCCTTCCTCGCCTCCTCCATCCGACCCAGTCGCCAGAGCGCCTGCGCTTTTCGAAACTTAGCCTTGACGTTCCCGGGCTGCATCTCAAGCGCGGCGTCGCAGTCCAACAACGCCGCCTTCGCGTTCAGCGTACCGGCCATGCCCAACGAGTCATCCGAGCTCCACAGGTGGTTCTCGAGGTGTCCACACGTGTCGATCGCGCCGTGCCCGGCGCCCGGCGAGCCACCGCGGGCGAGGTACGCCGCGGCTCTGTTGCAGTGATACGTCGCCCGACGGGGGGCTTCGTCGAATAAGCGCCGGTAGCTCACGGGTGCGTCGATCGCGCGGGTGTAGTGCTCGATGGCGGCGGACCACTCGCGTTTCGCGAAGGCGTCGTTGCCGCGTTTCTTGTGCGCGTCGCCGGTGTCGGCGTCCTTCGCATCGTCGTGCGCGTTCACCTTCCGATCGTAAGTTTCGTCGTCGCCCGCGGAAGTTTCCCCGGAAGGTGCCTCGGCGGAAGTCAACAGCACGGTTCTGTCCGCGACGATCACGTCGCCGTCGCCCGTGTCATCCCCCGGATCGCCGCTCGTGTCTTCGTGCGCCTGTCTCGCGGCGCTCTCCTCCGCCGCCCGCACGGCCTCTGGTCCGTTGAGCACTGGGACGTCGACTTCGTCTTTGAATTTACCGAAATCTTCGAGCAGAGTTTTGGCGAGTTTGCGTTCGTCGTCCGAGACACTCGCCTCCGTTCGCACCGACCAGCTCTCAAGCATCGCGAGTAGGTCGTCGCTGAGCCTCAGTTTGTTGTTCGGGCAGTAGCGGAGCCTGAGCCAGGAGGCGTAGAACGCCAGGGTTCGCAGCGCGAGCGACGACGCTCCCGGGAAGGAGTCTTGGTAGTTGAGCATGAGATTGGGCACGAGGGGTGAACGCGCGAGCTCGAGCATGCGCTGGTGCAGCGCGGCGTCGCTGGACGATCCCGGCGCCGGGGGCTCGTGCCAGGGGTAGAGCTCCTCGCGTGTCAGCGCCCCGAGCGTCTCCATCGCCTGCCCGCGGAGGTGCAGGTTGGGATGCGCGCACATCGAGACGAGCGCTCGCAGACCGCCCGCGAGGATGAACTCTTTCGCGAAGACCCAACGCTTGCTGTGGCACAGATACAGGGACATCAGGTACGTCACCTGACACCTGAACTGCGGGTGACTCTCGGGCGCGCCGTTCGGAGGGTCCGCGAGTAACGCCGGGTACATCTGCGCGTCGTCCTCGTCGGGCCAGTAGACCAGGCCGCGACACCGATCTGGCGTCAAGTTTTGGCGCAAGCATCGCTCCGTCTGGGACACGGGCGGGTTCGCGTACTGCCGCGCGAGGCCCGCGCGGATCTGCGTTTGGATCTCCTTCGGGGTCTCCGGGTCGGTGGCGTCTGTGAGGAAGGATTCGAAACGCGGGTCCACCTCCGTGTCCACTTCCGTGTCCGCCATCGCGCCCGCCGATCTGGTCGTTCGGTTTGACTCGCGGGTGCCCATTTTAGACTTGCAAGATGCATCGCGGCCCCTTATCCACCACTTCGAGGCGCGCTGGCATGTCCGCGGCGTTCGCAGTCGCGCGCATCGCGCCGCGGGGCGCGATCCAAGGCAATCCAAGGCGCGTGCCCAACCCCCCCGGCCGCCGGGTTGGACACACGCGCATCACGGCGGCGTCGACGTCCGTGGACCAGGCTGATGACGTGCTCGTAAACAACCCTTACGAGATCCTGAACGTGGACGTCACCGCGTCCAAGCGGGCGGTGCGCGATGCCTTCAGGCGAGCCGCAAAGACGGCGCATCCCGACCGAGGCGGCACCGCGGAGGCATTCGATGCCCTCACGAAAGCCGCGGACGTCCTCACCGACGACGCCAAACGCGCGCAACTAGATGCGAAGTTGCTCGACGTGCCCGCGGGCTCCTTGACTCTTGAGGAGCTACGATGGAGCCGAGAGCTGGCGGCGTTGCAAGAAGCCGAGGACGCGGGTGAGGTGAAAGGCCCGGACGCCGTGCTCGACGCCGCCAGAGCGTACGCCGCCGCGGTGAAGGCGCTCGACGCCATCGCCAAGCGCAAGAAGAAGCAGGAAGACGCGGACAAGCTCGAGAAGAAGACACACGCGCTCGCAGCCTCGCAGGCCATCCGACTGGAGATCACGTCACGCATCGCCACGAAAGGCCTGCGGGGAAAGGACGCCGAGGTGACGATGACGGTAACGCGTGAGATGCTGAAACTCGCGATGGAGGCGCAGTCCACCGAAGGAGGGAAGGTTCCGGACAGGGTCGTCGTGCCGCTCGAGGCGGCGGCCATGACGAACTGCGCTAAATGCGATGGATGGGGCGAGAAGGAAGGGCACTGGACGATGGCGCTGGACAAGCTCTGCGTCAAGTGCAAGGGCATGTGCAGGGTAGAGAAGAGACGAACGGTGAAGGTGCCGGTGCGGGTCGACGTGATGGACGGGGAGCGGGTGGTGCTGGAAGGTATGGGGGACGAGGGGTACCGAAAGCAGGTCACCGCGCTGGGGGAGATGACGGAGCCGGGGGAGAGCGGGGACTTGGTCGTGACGGTGGCGCTGCTGAGGGACGGGGAGACCGCGCGGGAATGAAGATGAACGCGTCGTTCATATCTATCGCACTAGTTAGCGCCCGCATCGTCGGAAGATCCCTCGGGCTCCCACGCCGGATCCATCGGCTTGGCGTCTTCGCATCTGAATTGATTCCAGCGAAATTCATCGACGGTAACCTTCGGCCTCTTGGGCACCCATTCGCACAGCGGAGAGTCATACATCGCGTGCCCACGCTCTGGACCGAGAAAATATTCATTCGTCGCGCCCATCGAGTCCTGCGGCCGGATCAGTACACGACGCAGGCGCCTGTACGCATCGTTACCGAGGTCAGATCGAACCGACCAATTGTTGTCACTGAGCCCCTTCAGCTCGTCGTAACGGAGCGTCTTTACCTCCCTGAAGAAGCCGTCAGTGAGCTCGGAAACAACCCTTTCGCCGATCCGTCGACGTGACAAGTCGATCGCGAACCGTGGCGCCAGCTCGATGAACCTTCTCGCGAGACTCGCGCGGCACAGACGCGAGGCGCTCTTCGGCGAGTGTACGTTTTTTTTGTTGAACCCTGCTTTTCGCCCGGTGGCTCCCAACGTAACCTCCGTGCTTCCCCCGCCGCCGCTGACTGACCGTGAGTCGGCGATCCAGTTGATGGAGCTGCCGCACGCCACCCACCCGAGTCGCTGCCCCGACGCGCTGCTCAGGTTCGGCGGCGGCGGTTCATGCGACGATAATGTCGGCGCCGCGAGTTTTGTTAAATTGTTTCCATCGCTTTTTCTCAGACACAGCTGTGTTTGCGCGTACCCGACCCCGGCGTTGTACGGCTTTTCGATGCGACCGAAGACGGCCCTGTGAAGCGCGGTGATGTGCGCGTCGGTATCGGGCGCGTCGGTCGGCGCGGCGACGGTGATGGACGCAATCCTGACCGGGCGCTCCAGTATTCCGGAGAGCAACTCGCCCTGCACGCCGAGGGCGTTCCACTTGCACATCTTGTCGCTGCAGCTCATGCAGCTCGTTGGGGTTCCCCGTCCGGGTTTGAGCCTCGCCGCGCCCGGCATCTGTGCCCCGACGCCGAACTCCGCGTCCGTCTCGCCGTCGCCGTCGCCCGTCAGCAGTTTGGCGCCCGTGCTCCCCGCGCCCAAGTTAGCGGCTGTCTTGGCGCGTTTGTTTGTGCGGATGATGGCAGAGCGCTCCGGGTTCGCCGGGCCGTCGTTCATGCCGTCCAACGACGTCTCGAATATCGACGCGTCGCCGCATGGGGACTGCGAGACGTACATGTGCACCGCGACGCCCGGACGCAGCGAGCACCAGAGCCGGGTCCGTGTCCAGTCGACGGTCCCGTCGTCATTTAACGTCGTCTCTCCGCTCCGTTCGCCCGGCTGGAAGATGGAGACGCCCGGGTTCGCGAGCGCGCCTTCCCGCCCCGCGTCGCAAAGCCGTGCTATCTCATCGTACATGTAGAGCACGAGCGCCCTGCGCGCGAGAACCTCGGCGTGCGAGTCCGCGAGCGCCATCCCGTTCACGCATCGCTTGTCCCCGCCGAGGCATTTCGTTCCGGTGCCCAGCGCGACAACCTTGGGGGGCGCGTCGGGGTGGCGCTCGTCGGTGGTGGCGAACCCGGCGAGTAGGGTGTACTCGTGCGCCTGTGGTTTGCCGTTCTTCGGAAGCGACGCGTACTTTTGCAGGACCGCATCCGCCACCGCCGCCTGGAGGGACGACCCCCCGCCGCTCGGGGCCATCGACACTGAGAGCTCGAAAAGTACTCTTGCTTGTATGAGTATTCACAGTGATATTTCCGGTGTAATTAGAGATATACCACCTAATTAACCCCCGTACTCGTATGTAAACCACACAGGACGGTGTCCGAAAAATATCTGCATGATTCGCTGACTCAGATTTTTGCCTTCTTTTTTACCGCGTCTTCCCCAATCGACGCGCCCATATCCAACACGATACTGCTCCGAGCGAGCACGCGAGCCCCCCGCCGACGCCGGGGAGACTCCATCGAAGCCAACAGACGCACACACAGACGAACGCGATGTCCACCGCGGTCGCCAGCGCACACGCCATCGGCGCGCGCAACAGAAACTCAATGATAAATGGACGGGGGCTGACTGTGTCGAGACGCGTCCCATCTCACGGCGCGAGGGTTCGACCCAAGCGCGCCGCGATACGGACGATGGCGTTCGTCCCGAACATGATTCCCAACCCGTTCCACCGATGGGGTACGTGCATTCCCTCAACAAACCCTTCCGCGATGAACCCCCGCCCGACCGCCCCCCGCCGT
>Ga0257106_1000878_pt1 | contig 16090 bp, 13 predicted proteins | sample LP_taG_3_FD_190177 | JGI IMG/M metagenome (GOLD analysis project Ga0257106, IMG submission 190177) | Marine microbial communities from Northeast Subartic Pacific Ocean, Canada - LP_J_2011_P26_10m | ecosystem: Environmental > Aquatic > Marine > Oceanic | place: Canada: Northeast Subartic Pacific...
CTTTAACTTTTTCATTAATTAAATAAGTCCTCAAACTAAGAATTGTTTCAGAAACTAGTTGTGAAATTAACTTTTTCTTATCTTTTACTACAATATCTTTACTAAACCAATCATGAAGTTGGTATCTATCCTCGTTCATTAAAATTGAAGTCACATGATTTGATAATTCAGAATCTAAACTATTTAAAAAAACGTCTAAAACTAGTTCTCCATTTTTCTGAAGTTCACTTAATATTTTTTTATATAAGATTTTAAAAGATTCATTTGTAAACTCAACTTCATCTTGCTGTAAATCCAAAAAAATTTTTTCATAAACCAACGATTCAACTACAGAAGGCTCCATTAAAACTTCACCATTTTTATCTTTTTTTAGAATAAGTTCGTCAAATTTTTCAATTCGATTTCCATAAAGTAACAAAATTTCAATAATTTTTTTCTCTAACTCAAATAACACATCAACTTTTATATTTTTTGAGATTTTTTGAATTTTAGTAACATTTCTTTTTGAAAAGTATGAAACCTCACTTTTATTTTGTTGAGCTAATGAATTAAACAGTACATCTTCGGAAATATCCATTATTTTAGAGCAATGCTTTACATATAATTCTTGTTTAATTCTATCAGGAATTATCGAAATGCTAGTAACCATTTCATTAATTGTTTTGGCTTTTAAAATAGGGTCTTGTATACTTTGGCTTGATAAAAATGAAGCTTTAAATCGAATAAAATCTTTAGAATTTTGAACCAAAAAGTCTTTAATTTCCTTTGAACCACGCTCCTGACTAAAACTGTCTGGATCTTGGCCCTCAGGAAAAGTACAAATACTTACGTTCATTCCTGCAGATAAAATCATATCCACTCCTCTTGATGTGGCATTTACTCCAGCTTTATCGCTATCATACAACATAGTAATATTAGAAGTTAGTCTTCTAATTAATGTGATTTGATCATTTGTCAACGAAGTTCCAGAGGATGATACTACATTTTTAATTCCTTTTTGATGAAGTTGAATTACATCAGTATATCCTTCCACTATATAGCAATTATCAAGTTTTGCTATTTCTTGTTTTGCATAATAAATTCCATATAAAACTTTGCTCTTGTTGTATATTAAGCTTTCTGGAGAATTTAAGTACTTTGCTGTTTTAATTTCATTATTAAGGATTCTTGCTCCAAAACCCAATATCCTACCTGACATACTATGAATTGGAAAAATAACTCTCCCTCTAAATCTATCAACAATTTTATTATCATTAAAAATTGAAAGCCCTGTTTTTTCTAAAAAAATTTTATCATAGCCATTTTTTAAAGCATTTTTTGAAAAAAAATTAATTTCTTTGTTGGAGAAACCTAAATCAAAATTATCAATACTTTCTGATGAGAAGCCTCTTTCTTGAAAGTAAGAAAGACCAATAGATCTACCTTCTTGGGATTCATTAAGGTTTTTTTTAAAAAATTCTTTAGCAAATTCTGAGACTATAAATAAGCTTTCTCTTTCACTTGCTTTTTCTTTTTCTTCATTATTTAATTGAGTTTCTTCAATTTCTATGTTATATTTTCTGGCTAAATACTTAATTGCTTCAGGGTAAGTAAAATGCTCATGCTCCATCAAAAAAGCAACAGAGTTACCTCCCTTACCACTGCTAAAATCTTTCCATATTTGTTTTACTGGAGAAACTACAAAACTTGGAGTCTTTTCGTTTGAAAAAGGACTTAATGCTTTGTAATTTGAACCTGATTTTTTTAATTGAACAAAGTCTCCGATAACCTCTTCTACACGCGATTGTTCAAAAACTTTATCTATAGTGTTTTTAGAAATCAAATTATTAATTTTAATCTACTAATGAATTTAAATAAAAAAAATGTTTTTAAATGAATTATTACAAGAAATTAATATTCTCTTTCAATTACATAATTCACTAGTTTAATTAAACTTTCTTTATATTGATTATCTGGGTATTCTTTTAAGTAATCTAGAGCTTCATTTTGAAATAATTTAAGCTTTGAAATAGTATATTCAATTCCACCTGATTCTTTAACATATTTTATTACTTCTTGAACTACTTTTTTATCATTGTTATGATTTTTAATACAATTAATAAGCCATCTTTTTTTAGATTTTGAGGAATTATTTAAAGAGAATATTATAGGAAGTGTTAGTTTTTTTTCTTTTATATCAATCCCAGTTGGCTTTCCAACTTTTTTATTACCATAATCAAACAAATCATCTTTTAGCTGAAATGCAATACCTATTTTTTCTCCAAAATTTGCCAATTGAACTATTTTGTTCTCTGAAACATTGGATGCTGATGCTCCCAAAGCACAGCATGAAGAAATTAAAGAAGCAGTTTTTTTTCTTACTATTTCAAAATATATATCTTCATCTATATCCATCCTTCTTGCTTTTTCAATTTGCAACAGCTCGCCTTGGCTCATATCTTTAACAGATTTAGAAATCAATTTTAAAAGATCAAAATCATTATTATCTATACATAAAAGCATTCCCTTCGACAACAAAAAGTCTCCAACCAAAACAGCTATTTTGTTTTTCCATAAAGCATTTATAGAAAAAAAACCTCTTCTCATATTACTCGAATCAACTACATCATCATGAACTAAAGTAGCGGTATGAATTAATTCAATTACTGAGGCTGCTCTATATACTTTTTCATTAATTTTTCCATTAGTGAGCATTTTAGCAGTTAAAAAAACGAACATTGGTCTCATTTGTTTTCCTTTTCTATTTACTACATAATGAGTAATTCTATTTAGCAGAGGAACATTTGAATTCATAGACTTTTCAAACTTTGATTCAAAAAGTTCTATTTCATTTTTAATTGGAAATTTGATCCTTTCAATTTCTTTCATAAAATTAAAGTCAAAAATTATTTTATAAGTTTATTAGCGAGTTGTCCACAAGCAGCATCAATATCTTTTCCTCTAGATTTTCTAATTGTTACAGAGATTCTGTTTTTTTCTAGCTCGAATATATATTTATCAATTATTTTGTCATCAGCAGCAACATAATAAGGATTCTCTGTCTTATTATATTCAATTAAATTAACCTTACAAGGTGAAGATTTACAATATTTTACTAATGCATTTATGTCATTTATTTCATCATTTACTCCTTTCCATACTATATATTCATAGGTAACAATTTTACCCGTTTTTTTATTCCAATATTTTACTGCATCTAATAATTCATCTAATGGGAATTTTTTAGAAAAAGGCATTATTTTATTACGAGTTTCTTCAATAGCTGAATGCAGTGAAATAGCTAAATTAAATTTTACATGGTCATCAGCCATTTTTAAAATTAATTTTGAAATTCCAGATGTAGACACTGTTATTCTTTTGGGAGACATGCCCAAACCTTCTTTACTAGTAATTTTATCAATTCCTAAAATTAAATTGTTATAATTTAATAAAGGTTCACCCATACCCATAAAAACTATATTAGATATTGGTCTATTATAATATAACTTACTTTGTAGGTTTATCGTAGAAGCTTGGTCAAATATTTCGTCAGGCTTCAAATTTCGCATTCTTTTTAAACGTGAAGTGGCACAAAATTCACAATCTAAACTACAACCAACCTGACTTGAAATACATGCTGTTGTTCTATTTTTAACTGGAATTAACACAGACTCAACTAAAAGATTGTCAAATAATTTTACTGCATTTTTTATTGTGCCATCATTACTTTTTTGAATATCATCTATTTTGATATGGTTAATAACAAACTCCGTTTTCAATAAATTTCTTAAATCTAGTGAAATGTTCGTCATTTCATCGAACGAAAAACTAGATTTATTCCAAAGCCAATTATATACCTGTTTTCCTCTAAAAGAAGGGTAATTATTAGATTCAAAAAAAGAACATAAATCTTTAAGGCTTAAAGAACGTATGTCTTTTTTCATATTTATTTTCTATATAATTAACATTGCATCACCGTAAGAATTGAAATTATATTTTTCTTTAATGGCAACTTGATAAGCTTCTTTTATAAAATCATGACCACCAAAAGCAGCAGCCATCATAAGAAGAGTAGATTTTGGTGTATGAAAATTGGTAATCATAGAATCTGCTAGACTAAATTTATAGGGGGGAAAAATAAATTTATGAGTCCAACCAGAGTAAGGATTCAAGGTGTTAAAGGATGACACAGATGACTCTAAAGCACGCATAGATGTAGTTCCGATAGCGCAAATCCTTTTTTTATTTGCCTTTGTATTATTAACAATATCACATGCATTTTGATTAATGAAAAGTTCCTCAGAGTCCATTTTATGCTTTGAAAGATCTTCAACCTCAACAGGATTAAAAGTTCCTAATCCAATATGTAGAGTTATCTCAGCTATATTAATTCCTTTTATTTCAAGTCTTTTTAAAAGATGTTTCGAAAAATGCATTCCAGCAGTTGGAGCAGCTACAGCACCTTCATGTTTTGCATATATAGTTTGGTATCTTTCTTGGTCAAAATCTTCTTCCTTTCTATCAATATATTTTGGTAAAGGAGTTTGTCCTAATTCAAAAAGAGCTTTACGAAATTCATCATAAGAACCATCGTAAAGAAATCTCAATGTTCTTCCTCTTGAAGTAGTATTATCAATAACTTCAGCAACTAAGCTATCATCATCTCCAAAATAGAGCTTGTTTCCAATTCTTATTTTTCTAGCAGGGTCAACCAAAACATCCCATAATCTCTGTTCATCATTCAACTCCCTAAGAAGGAAAACTTCTATTCTTGCTCCTGTTTTCTCTTTGTTTCCCATTAATCTTGCTGGAAAAACTTTAGTGTTGTTAAAAACAAAGGCATCACCTTCATTAAAATAACTTGCAACATCCTTGAATGTTTTATGTTCAATCGTCTCATTTTTTTTATCCAAAACCATTAATCTAGATTCATCTCTGTGTTCAGAAGGGTATTGAGCTAATAATTTTTCTGGAAGATCAAATTGAAAATGGGATAATTTCATGTTTAAATTTTAGAATTGCAAATATACACTCATGACAGTAGCAAAGTCAAGTTAAATCGTATATAATTACCTTAATACTCTGATATTTCAAAACATAATTTAGACAATGTTGTCCAGAAAGATGGAAAAGACTTAGATATTACCTTGGGATTATTGATTATAATAGGTTTTAAAAGAGCTAAAGGAGTAAATGCCATTGCCATTCTGTGATCTTCATAAGTGTCTATTATTACATCTGAATTAAATTTTGTTCTTTTTTTTAAATGAAAACTTTGGTTAGTTATTTTGACTTTTGCCCCTAATTTTTCTAATTCATTTTTAAGTGCTTTTAACCTGTCAGTTTCCTTTATCTTTAATGTTTTTAGGCCATATAAATCACAAGCAATACCTAATCCAAAACAAGTAACTGAAATAGTTTGAGCTAAATCGGGTGTATCATTTAATTTTAATATTAATTTTTCAGGTAATTTAAAATCTTTGTCTTTATTTAAATTTATAGTATTATTATCAAAAAGTGTTTGAACACCTAATCTTTCGTAGATTTCAATTAATTTCTTGTCTCCTTGAATGGAATTAGAAAAATATGAACCAATATTCAAATTCGATTCATTTGATAAAGTGGCAATGCTATAAAAATACGAAAGTGAACTCCAGTCAGATTCAACAATCTGAACAATGTTTTCTTTAATTATAAAAGGTTTAATATCAATTCGATTATTTACAAATGAAGCTTTAACACCAATTCTTCTTAATATTAATAAACTCATTTCAATATACGGTCTTGAAGTAATATTACCCTCCAAATTAATTACTAATCCTTTTTTTAAACTAGGTGCTATTAAAATTAATGCAGTTATATATTGGCTGCTAATACTCGCGTCTAAGGAAAGTTTAGATTTATTTAACTTTTTACCATTTATCTTTAGTGGTGGGTAACCCTTTTTACCAAGATAATTTATATCAGCACCTAGATCATTAAGGGAGTCAACCAAAATTTTAATAGGCCTTTTATGCATTCTTTCAGAACCATATATTTCATAACATTTGTTTTCTTGAATGGATAAGTATGCAGTTAAGAATCTCATCGCAGTTCCGGCATGACCAACATCCACTATTCCAGATTTTGACAAAAGACCTTTCTGTAATACATTAGTGTCATCAGAATCAGAAAGATTTTTAATTTCTATATTACCTAAAAGGTATTTTAAAATAAGTAGTCTGTTAGATTCGCTTTTAGAACCAGAAATATCAAAAGAATTATTAATTTTTTTATTAGGATGTGAAACTAAAAAGTTCATTTCTATTTTTTTAGCTTAGGATTATTTTCATGTCTTATTTTGTCTCTTTTAGATTTAAAGTTTAATTTTTCTTTAAAGGCTTTTTCTAAATCACAATTAGTTTGATTAGCTAAACAAAAAACAACAAACAAAACATCAGATAATTCCTCAGCTAAATTTTTATTTTTATCCGAATCCTTCTCTGACTGTTCCCCATATCTTCTAGCAATAATACGGGCAACTTCACCAACTTCTTCTGAGAGTTGAGCCATATTAGTAAGTGGATCAAAATAACGAACACCATATTTCTTTATCCAAACATCTACTTCATTTTGTAACTTTTTTAGTCCCATTTTTTTAATTTACTATTCTTTATTTTTTGAATCGATAACAATGGTCACTGGACCATCATTATCGATTTTAACTAACATGTCTGCTCCAAAAATCCCAGCTTTAGGTTTTTTATTTAATTTACTTTCAATTGAAGTTAAAAATTTATCATATAACTCTTTTGCAAATTTACTTTTAGCAGCTTTAATATAAGAAGGCCTATTACCTTTTTTTGTAGATGCATGAAGTGTGAACTGACTAATAATAATAATTTCTCCATTTATATCAGTTATAGAATTATTCATAATCTTATTATTATCATCAAAAATTCTTAGTTGAGATATTTTACTTGAAATCCAATCAATATCCATTTGGTTATCCTCATTTTCTATTCCTAATAAAATAACCATTCCTTTATTTATTGATGATACAATTGAACTTTCAACCTCAACACTAGCTTGTTTAACTCTTTGAATAACTACTCTCATCAGTTCCAAAAATCTGTTCTATAGTTTTTATTATCATTAATTAACATACTTAAATAGCTTTTATATCTAGATTCAGAAATTGTTCCATTGCTTACCGCTTCTTTTATAGCACATTTGGGTTCATTTTCATGCAAACAATCATTAAATTTACAATCATCTTTTTGAAGTTCGAACTCAGAAAAGTAATTCCTTATTTCATTTTTTTGAATATCAATTAATCCAAAACCTTTAATCCCTGGACTATCAATAATTTTAGCGCCGTAGTTTAAGTTAAACATTTCAGCAAAAGTAGTAGTATGTTGTCCTTGTTCGTTTTGCTCTGAAACTCTTCCAATTTTAAGTTGTAATCGCGGATCAAGTAAGTTTATTAAACTAGATTTTCCTACACCACTATGTCCTGTAAAAATAGAAATTCTGTTTTTCATCACATCTATTACCTTATCAATATTTATTTTTTTTAAAACAGAAATATTTAAGCATTTATATCCAACTTTCGTATAAATATTTTTTAAATAATCCACATGTTCAATTTCACTTTTAGTATATAAATCAATCTTATTAAATAAAATTATTGTTTCAATTCCAAAAGATCTTGTTGCTACTAATACTCTATCAATAAATACAGATGAAGTTGTTGGATTATTTGGAGTTACAAATAAAAAACAACAATCAATATTAGAAGCAATTATGTGAGATAGTTTAGATAGGTTAACCGATTTTCTAATTATATAATTTTTTCTTTTTTCAATTTCATAAATTATTCCAATTGACTCTTTTTTATTTAAAATTTCAAAATGAACTTTATCTCCAACCGCAATGGGATTTGTACTTTTTATTCCAAAAGATCGAAATTTTCCCTTGATATTGCATTTATAAATTTCATTAGAGTCAGTGTGCACTGAATACAAATTTCCTGTCGATTTATATACAGTTCCTACCATAAACTAACTATTAATGACTTTTTCTTGATGATTAATTGATTCCTGGTGAATAGCTTTAAACATTCTTAGAATAAATTCTTCACTTAATCCCTTTTCTTCACCATCTAAAATCATTTTGCCTAAAATTTCATTCCATCTTTTAGTTTGTAAAACTGCTACGTTTTTTCTCTTTTTAAGACTTCCAATTTCGATAGCAACTTTCATTCTTTTACCAAGATTATCTAATAACCCATGATCAATAACATCTATTTGAGTTCTTAGGGTATTTAGACTGTTCTTATAATCTACTTCTTCATTTGTAACTTTTCTTGTTTTTAAATCTTTCATCATTTTTACTAAAATCTTTGGAGTAATCTGTTGAGCTGCATCACTCCAAGCTTTATCAGGATTTACATGAGTTTCAATCATCAAACCATCAAAATTTAAATCAAGAGCTGTCTGAGAAATGTCTTGTAAAATATCTCTTCTTCCTGCAATATGAGATGGATCACAAATTAAAGGTAAGTCTGGGAACCTATTTTGCAATTCAATAGGTAGTTGCCACTCTGGATTGTTTCTGTATTTTGTTTTTTCATAGGTCGAAAAACCTCTATGAATTACCCCTAAATTCTTAATATTAGCATTGTATAATCTTTCAATACCACCTAACCAAAGAGATAAATCTGGGTTTACTGGATTTTTTACTAAAATAATTTTGTCTGTCCCTTTCAATGCATCTGCAATTTCCTGAACAATAAACGGACTTACAGTAGATCTGGCACCAATCCACAAAATATCTATGTTGTGTTCTAGAGCTAGCTTTACATGGTTTACATTAGCAACTTCTGTTGCAATTAAAAGACCTGTTTCTTTTTTTACCATTTCTAACCATTTTAATCCAATTGCTCCAACTCCTTCAAACATTCCTGGTCTGGTTCTTGGTTTCCATATTCCAGCTCTAAAAACTGATACATCTGTATCTTTTAAATCATGGGCTATTTTCAATACTTGATCTTCTGTTTCAGCACTACATGGTCCGGCAATTACTAAAGGATGATTTAACTTAAAATCATCCAACCAATTTTTCATTTCCTTTTTATTTTTCATTTTCAATATTTGTAGTTGTTAATATTTCTTTAATTCTATTTGTATTATTCAAAATTAAGGACAAACCATTAGCATTATTTTTACTTATAATTTCTTTTAAGTTGTTTAAATTAGATATATACTCTTCAATAGCTATTACTAAATTTTTTTTATTCTGTAAAAAAATAGGAGTCCATGTTTCAGGTGAACTTTTAGCTAACCTTACAGTAGACTCAAACCCACTTCCAGCCAAGTTAAAAATATTTTTTTCGTTTTTTTCTTTTTCAATTACCGTTTTGCCTAACATAAAAGAACTTATGTGAGATAAATGTGAAACGTACGCTACATGGACATCATGAGGATCTGGGTTCATATATAAAATATTCATATTTAACAGTTGAAATATCTTTAAAGCTTTTTCAAAAATCTTACTATTAGTTTTATTCTTTTCGCAAATGATATTAGTTTTGTTAAAATAAAGATTTTTTACTGCAGCATATGGACCTGAAAACTCAGTCCCTGCCATAGGATGGGTAGCTAAGAAATTTTCTCTTTTAGGATGATCGAATAATAATTTACAAATGGGCCCTTTTGTGGAACCAACATCAAAGACTAATGTGTCATCACAAATTAAATCTAAAATTTTAGGCAAAATCAGTAAAGACTTATCGACTGGAATTGAAACAAGAACAATATCAACTGTTGATATTTTTTCTATTTCAATCAACTCATCTATAAGACCTAAATCCATAGCATGTTTTTGATTTTCTTTAGAAATATCCAAACCATAAATTTTAGATTTTGGATATATAGATCTAAAGTCCAATGCAAAGGATCCACCCATTAAGCCTAAACCTACTATAGCTAATTTCATTTTTTAAATCTTTTTATGGCTTCTAAAATTTTTTTTTTCTCAATACATAAAGAAAATCTAATATAACCTTCTCCATTTTTACCAAAAATGGTACCTGGAGCAATAAAAATATTTTTTTCAATTAGAATATTATTAATAAATTCTTCCGAACTATTTATATTATTTGGAAGCTTTGCCCAAACAAATAATCCTTTAGCATTTTTATCAAATTCACATTTCAAAATATGAGCAATTTCCCAAACCAGCTCTCTTCTCTTTTCGTAAATTACATTTAGTCTGTCGAACCATTTTTTTTCAGAATTAAGAGCTTGAATTGCTCCTCTTTGGATTCCATAAAACATACCAGAATCCACATTACTCTTAATTTTTAGAACTCTAGAAATGTTTTCAGATGAACCTAATAGCATTCCAACTCTCCATCCAGAAAGATTAAATGCTTTGCTCAAAGAATTTAATTCCATACAATTCTCTTTAGCATCCTTAACGGTCAATAAACTAACAAAATCATTGTTTAAAATAAAGCTGTAAGGATTGTCATTTATTAATAAAATTTTATGTTTTTTACAAAAATTTACCAACTCGTTTAGCTGACTGATACTAGCAGAAGAACCTGTTGGCATATGAGGATAATTTATCCACATAATCTTTACTTTAGATAAATTTTTTTTATCTAGATCTTTTAAGTTTGGAAACCAGTTATTTTCTTTATTTAGATCGTAGAAAACTGGTTTGGCTTCAACCAATCGAGTTACTGAAAAATAAGTTGGATACCCAGGATTCGGAATCAAAACCTCGTCGCCTTTATTTAAAAAAGCCATAGATATGTGCATAATTCCCTCCTTAGAACCCATAAGTGGTAATACTTCACTGTTAGGATTTGATTGAACATCGAAATATTTAAAATAAAATTTAGAAATTGCTTCCCTAAGTTCAGTTAAACCTTGATAACTTTGATATTTGTGAGCAGTTTGATCTGATAAACTTTTTTTCAATGCATCAATAACAGATTTTGATGGAAACAAATCTGGACTACCAATTCCCATGTTAATTATTGGCTTACCTAATTTTATTAGTTTGCTTACCTCCCTCAATTTTTTTGAGAAATAGTATTCTTGGACTGTATCAAGTCTATTGGCTCCTTTAATCATTTATATTATTTTGATATATTCCTAAAAGCTTTAGAGACTCCGAATTCTGATCAATTAACTTTAGTGCATTTTCTAAATCTTCATTTAAGTCATAAGTTGTATCAATAAAAAAAGAATATTTCCATGGAATTTCTATTATTGGCAATGATTGAATTTTAGTCAAATTTAAATTACAATCTTTCAAAATATTTAAAATTGCCGCTAAACTTCCTGTCTTATGACTTAAAGAAAACTTAATAGAGGCCTTGTCATTTTTTGAATTATTCTTCAAAGGAATCTTTGAGATAACAACAAATCTTGTCTCATTATTTTTTATAGTTTGAATGTCTTGACTTAAAATATCTAATCCATATAGTTCGGAGGCATAAACACTAGCTATAGCTCCCATATTTTTAATATTATCTCTTTGGATTCGATAGGCTACTTCAGCTGTATCTTTATCCTCAACCAGTGTTATGTTAGGATATTTTTTGAAAAAGTTTTTACACTGCAAAAGAGCCATTGGATGTGAAGCTACAATCTCTAAGTCTTCAATTTTTGATCCGTTAATAGCCATTAGCTGGTGATTAATATTTATATAATATTCACCGATAATTTTTAAATTCAATTTATCTATTAAAGCATAGTTTGGAATTATGGAGCCTGCAATTGAATTTTCTATTGCCATTATTCCAGAATTACAATTTTCATTTGCGATTGAGTCTGCAACTTCGTCAAATGAAAAAAACTCCGATAATTCTATTTTTTCACCAAAATAATCTATTGCTACCTGGTGATGATATGACCCTTTAATCCCTTGAATTGCTACTTTATTCATATTAGTTTAAAAAAAAAGTCCTGAAAAATCAGGACTTTAAATTATATATTAAAAAATTATCTTATATAAATGAAAGTCCTTTTTCTACTCCAAAATAGAAGTGAAAGTAAGGGCTTTTAAAATAATAAGATAATTTTGTTATCATAATAATAGTATAAATGTAATACTAGTTATTGTAAAAACAAAAAGCAAATAAAAAATTGTTACCTAAAATTAGTAGAAATTCCCATTGATAGGGTGTTATATACTTGAAAAGTAAAGTCTAGAAAAGCATTGAAAATCAAAAACTTATACTTTGCACCAATTGAAATTTGAAAATCAGAGGTGTTAAAATTCATATCAATAGGGTCTTGTAAAGTCTTTCTAACGGGAATATTTGATTGAGTTAAATATTCTAAATCGTATTGGCCCAACATTTTAAAAGAAGAATTCCCTCCACTTAATCCAATTCCACTATAAAATTTTATAATTGGTAAATCTAAAGAAGCTAATAATAAAAAATTATAATTGTCTAAATTAAATTTTGCTATTTGTCCCGAACCATTTAATGAACTTAAAGATTGTATGTCGTAGCTAATTTTCATTTTAGAATAAGAAGCAAGTCCTGAAATATTTAAAAAAGGAAATTTATCTATAGGACCAAAATATTGTAAAAGATTATGTTTAACACCAAACCCTATCATATTCATATCAACTCCTTTGCGATGATATCCAGGGCTATACCTAAAAATAAATTCTGTATCAAAAGGAACTCCTATTCCTAACTGCAAAGCTGTAGCTGGAACTCCTTCAAACGGTAATTGACTTTTAATTCCACCTGGTGATTTAATTGTAGTTTTCATTTCTGGGAAAACACCCTTTGAAGGTATTGTAATTAATAAATCTTCCTTTCGATTTTTTCCAACAATGGTTGGTAAATTAATAGCATCCGTTGTAATAGATTCTAAATCATCAATATAAAATGTTCTATCAAATTTAGGAACAAATGCTGTGTTCAATCTAAAACTTAAATCAAAACCTAACTTTTTATGAACCTTAGCAGTATTATACCATCCTGAATTAGAACTATAAATAGCCCCTTTCATTAATGGGTTCAAATACCTTTTATATATTTTTTTTGAATCACTTTCTGATGCTAATAAAATAGATTCAAAACCGGATTGAGAGCAACAAATAGTGGGTAAGATTAAAAAAATAAGTAAGAAATAAAATTTCATGTAATTATATTGTCTCAAAGATAAAATATTTAAAACCATTAAATTTTAAGACGAAGTAAAAAAGTATCGATGAATGTAGAATTTAATTTAGAGCTGTCAAGTCATATTTAATTCTAAAAACAGTATATCTTGGTTGGATAACATAAGACCTAGTTTCTGAATAGAGTTCATTAAAACTGTCTCTGTTAATTGATGTATCATTAAATAAATTAGTTACACCAATTCCAAATTCCCATTTAGAACCTTCTTTATTATAAGATAAGTCGGCTTCAAGAAATCTATATTCATTTAATGTAACATCTTGATTTCTATAATAGTTATAGGAATAGTCAGCTGTAAAAACAAAACCTTTTCCGAAATATGCATCAAGTTTAACAAAAGGAGAATCTGTATAAAAATAATTTTTATTGCCTCCCAATTCATACATTCTTTTATTATAACTATATCCAATCTCTAGATTTGGCTTGTCTTTGAAATTAGTAGCCAATGTAGCTCTATAAGATTGAGTAAAGTTTATAGACTTAGTAGATGCTCCATTTACAATATTATTAAAATCACTATAATTAAAATTCATATTAAATCCAGCTCTAAAGTTTTTGAATCTTTTATCAATTCTTCCAAAAGCACTATATGATTCTCTAGGAATATTAGAGTTTTCAACAGACGAAACTCTATTAATTCCAGCTATTGTAGTTTTATTTTGAATTGAATTGCTCCTTTTGGTGTAATTCAATCTAGCAAAAATATTAGTGAAAGTAAATATATTTATACTTCTGTAATTTAAACTAAAATTATTCACTTTGGCAGCTTCTAAAGTTGGATTTCCTTGAGAAAACGAATTATAATTATTAAAAACGTATCCTTTTGCTAAATTATTGACGTCAGTAAACTGCGTAATCAATCTATAATTAAATCTTAAACTTTCGGCATCCTTGAATTTCATAAAAATGTCAAAATTTGGTCTTATATCATAAAATGAGTCTGAACTCATCACTCCTAACTGAGTGTTGTTGGTTTTGTAGGAATGAACTGTAAATCCAGGGTCGAAGGTAAAAATTCCAGAAATAAATCTATAACGAAATGAAAAATAAGCATCGGTGAAATTAAAGTTTACATCATTAACCAATACTTCTTCGTTAAATTCAGTTTGTGATTTATTGTCTAAGATTTGAAATATATTTGAATTAAACTTTTGATTTACGTCGGTGATTCCTAAAGTTAAATTTAAATTTGACTTTGGAGTTAAAATGTAATAATAATCTAATTTGCCTTCAATTTTATCAGTATGTGTATTCCTAAATTGGTTAATATTAAAATTAGACTGGTTTGTATCTAATGGAATAATACTCTTAAAAGGTTGTATTGTTTTTATAGCTTGGTAAAACGGATCTTCATCTTGAGATAAATGCTGTGCTTCAAAGGAAAATATATGATCTTCATTTAAAGTATAATAAGCTTTTAATTCCTGATTAATAGAACTTGGTTTTTGAGTCTTAAAAACATTTATATCTTCATTATCAGAATTAGAAGCACCAGCTCTTGAGGAGCTCGAAGAAAGTTCAGTATTTTCAATATCACTTGATGATTTAATTAAAATATTATACTCTGTTTGTAACCTGTCATTTGGATTATAAGCGGTCGTAAACTTATACAATTGTTGTTCGTTGTCTTGAATAATATAATCTGAAGTTTTTTGAACAGCATTAGTGGCTGAATATACACGATCTACTTTTTCTTCCAATATATTTTTTGTTTTTGACAATATTGCAAATCCACTCAGCTCCCATTTATCGTTTGGAGAATGAGTGAAATTATAAGCTGCAAGATTAGCATCTGCTGATTTCGCTCTATTATTTTGTAGATTAGTGATTCCTGCACCGTCAGAGGAAATGTTAATTGATGTTCCTGATTGAGCATTCAAATTATTGAAGCCTCCTCCAAATCTAAAAAGGTCTCTTCTTGACAAGGCAGGTTCTCCAATGTTATTACTATTTCCCAAAAAACTCATACTAAGATCTTTTGCATAATAAAATACCTTTGGGGCTGCTAAATATGCATCATCATTTCCTAGGCCTCCTAGTAACTCACCAAACCAAAATTTATCTTTTCCAGTTTTTAAACTAATATTTATTGCGACATTATCCTCGTTGTTAGTAACATTTCTAAGTTGACCTGCTTCGCTAAAATTTCTCAAAACTTGAATTTTTCCAACTGCATTTGCTGGTAAATTTTGTGTAGCAAGTTTAGAGTCTCCATCAAAAAAATCTTTTCCCTCTACTGTAATTTTAGTTACTTCTTTTCCTTCTACTTCTATTGTACCATCCTCATTAACTTCAACACCGGGAAGATTTTTTAAAACATCACCTAACTTTTTTTCTGTTCCAGTGTTAAAAGAATCTGCATTATAGATAATAGTATCGCCAGATATTGTAACGGGCATTTCATAGATAAGCTCTACCTCATCTAAAGTTTCAGCTTGTTCCTCCAAAATAAAGTTTTTATCAAAATCTTCACTTAAATTTAAATCCAGTTCAATTTGTTGAAATCCAATAAATGATATTTTTACTTGATAATCTGTATTTTTCTTCAATGATACTCTGAAAAAACCTGTTTCACTTGATATTCCAAAACCATCTAAAATTTTTGTTTCTTTTTCAACTGCAATAACATTTGCTCCCATAATGGTATTACCATCAGAGTCAGTAATGACTCCTTCAAATCGAACTTGAGAATAAATAATTGAGTTCAAAAGAAGTGTAACAAGTAATAATATTTTTTTCATTTAATTGTATTTATTATTTAGAAATAGATTTATAAAATTTAATTTCCTCTTCCTCTTCCTCCTCTTCCTCTATACATATTTCTCATTTCTTCGGCTTTATCCTTTGAGATCTGTTCAAACTCAACAAGTGTAACCTCTTTTCCTTTTGAAGGAGCTTTAATTTTAATTT
>Ga0257106_1000880_pt1 | contig 16058 bp, 13 predicted proteins | sample LP_taG_3_FD_190177 | JGI IMG/M metagenome (GOLD analysis project Ga0257106, IMG submission 190177) | Marine microbial communities from Northeast Subartic Pacific Ocean, Canada - LP_J_2011_P26_10m | ecosystem: Environmental > Aquatic > Marine > Oceanic | place: Canada: Northeast Subartic Pacific...
GCGGCGCTGCCACCCGATGGGCAGCCCGAAATCGGTCCCTCCGAGACCAAATCCGACGGGGACTTCGAGCGCCGCGTCCCCAGGGAGTGCCCGGGGGCGTGCGACCTCGAACCCGCGCCGAAGGCGACCAAGAACCGGCCGCGCGACAGCCCTCAGAGGCGGACCATCGTGTGGCTCTCCGTACGTCCAAATTACAAACTAGTCCAAATTACATCTACAATCTATCTACATGCACTTTCTTGTATCGTCCATATGACTAGAGGACGGGGGGCAGCGAGAGTGTTCAATAAGGGAGGGAGTTTTCAATAGGGGGGAAGCATGAAATTGCCGGTGCGAGTGACGAGGAAGTCGATTCTATCTCTGATACTTAACATGGTCTTTTACATCGCATCCGGAGATGAAGAGTATGAATTCTGGGAGGCAAGTAAGCTGGGCGATGTTGAGGCAATGAAAGAAATACTTGATTTGGTTCCGGAGCTTGATCTAGATTATCATGATGACGAGGGCCGGACTCCTCTACTCTTGACGGTATTAGGTCATCATGCAAAAGCTGTGCAATTCCTGATATCTCGAGGTGCAAATGTTGAGGTCAAGGGTCGCTGGCCTGCGCCGGAAGAAGCACCGCTAGCCGTTGCGGCAGGTCTTGGTGACTTGGACCTGCTTGACGTGCTGCTTCTTGGCGGGGCGAATGTCGGGGCAGCAAGTGGACCTGGTGGACGAACACCACTCATGGTCGCGGCGGCAGCGGGGAAGCTTGATGCCGTGGACATGCTCCTAGGTGTTGGCGCGACCGTCGATGCCACGCGTGGCGATGGCACTACAGCAGCCTGTTGGGCTGCACGTGGTGGACACGGTGATGTCCTGCGACTTCTGCTGGATAATGGCGCGAACGTCAATCATGTGAGGCATGAATCTTTTACTTGCACGAATATTAAGCCTACACGTAGGTCGACGTGCTTGATGGCTCTTCCTTGCTTCACTTCGCCGCACAGGCCCCAGTCGCCGAAACTGTCGAGATTGCGCTCAAGGCGGGCGCAAGTGCTTTCGCAAGGACGAACATCATGGTGCGTCGGGTCGACTTACAAGCGGCGTGTCTGTCGATATACAATCACTCTCGGCCGAGTGTTCGAATCTTAACTCGCACATGAAGAGTGAAGTTGATAAGCTAGATCCTGATATTTGATGTTGTTACTCAGGCACCCAAGGGCCCGCCACAGGGCGGTGAGGAATCTGGCGGAGAAGTACGCATACCTGCACATGGTGTCAGTGTCACAAAGGAAGGTACGGTTTCTGGGAATGGCGTGTACCAGCCTGCGCGTGAGGAGCTCAAGGGTGGGCTCACACCCGCCATGTCCGCTGCGGCTAGCGCTGCCATTGATGCTCTTCGAGTTCTCCTTGATCACACCAAGGAGGCTTCACCCAACGACCGAGTTTATCAGGAACAAGTCGACGCAGTCGATGTTTCAGGGCTGACAGCATTGGCTTGGGCCGCAAGTGTGCCATTGGGCAGACGATCGGTTGAATGTATGCAGCTACTCTACTTGTACGGTGCTCGAGACGACAGCCTTACAGTCGACGGTCGGGCGTTGGTCCATGTTGCTGCAGATGGTAAGAACGCGCACGCTCTGGTGTTCCTCATTGATGTTAAGCAGCATCCGGTTGACCTCCTATCGTTTCGCAAACAGCACACACCCCTGATAATTGCCTCCTTTCGTGGTTCAAAAGCGTGCGTGAAGGCCCTTCTGAGACGAGGTGCCAATGTCAACGCTGCTGCGTTGGATGGAGGCACGCCCCTGATTGCAGCTGCTTCCGGCGTCCAGACATTCGTCGCCAAGTTGTTGCTAAAGAAAGGTGCGAATGTCTTGGCAAGGCTGAATAGTGGCGAGTATCCAAGTCAGCTTACGCCCAAGACGCCTCGCGGACATCTCCTTAAGCACTCTTTGTCCCTTGCCGAGCATGAAGCGTGGCGCACGCTTGAACATGCCCAGAGGCTTGCAGGTGATCCGCCTCCTGAGCCAGAAGAGGTCTTGGAAGATATAGAGTATTCTCTGCTGGATGATATTGAAACGGATGGTGACATCGGAGATGAAGTAGCCGGCGATATCTGGGACCTAGAATCTTGAAGGATGTGAATACGCAGGCGGGTGGACTGTTTTAAGGCACTTCTTGGCCTGTCCTATGAAGGCCGCGCGCGTGGCAATCTGGAGAGTTTTCTCTAGTTAGAGGAACATAAAAGTGCCAAGTAAAGTGCCCCTAGTTAGGCCCCTCCTCTCTTCCCCTCATACTTTCTTTCTCCACGGTTTATGCTAGGGGAAATACGGGGCTGCGCCTTAAAAGGGAATTCCTCGTTGTCAGCATAGTGAACGTGCGATAGGGCTCTATCTGAGTAGGCCGGGGTACTAGCCTCAACTTGAAACACCATCATCCCCATACTTTACATTACCCAGCTCTACTATCATGATGACATTGGTTGTTGTGTGGTTTTTAGTGCGGGGGCCGCACGAGCCAGCTGTTGGAGGTGTGGGGAGTGGCTGTAAGGGCCTAGCTAATTCCCTTCTATTGGAGATCGGTGGCGCTTAGCAGGATCTTCAAGTTGATAAAGGCATTAGTAATTGGTACTCGTCTGGGATGGTTGGTTGTATCACCCTGGTACTCGTCTGACGGGTCCCTCGACATCGATAATATTATAATATACATGTAATCACACCTCATCACTATCATCCATGGAACCTTCAACCTGCGTCGTGGATAACGGGAGCTACGAAGTGCGGGTCGGGTTTTGTGGCGACGTAGTCCCGAGACTCATAGCGCCGAATTGTACTGCAAGACCACGACAGCAACTTAGAGTATTGGTGGCGGACGAGATCTACAATATCAGAAATCTCGCACAATTAGAGGTAACTAGACCTTTGGAACGTGGTATCTTAGTAAACGCAGCATGTCAGAGAGATGTATGGAAGCGATGCTTCGATATAGTGAGGTGTGAGCCGCGGGACTCCAAGGTAACTGTCACGGAGTCAGTCTTGTCGCCACCTTCTGTACAGCGTGCCATGGACGAAGTTTTATTTGAGGACTTCGGGTTCTTGGGCCGATGCCGAGTGCCTGCGCCAGTATGCGTGGCGGAAGCTGCGGCGCAGCTTGATCAAGACGTGTTTCACATGCAGAACGATGGTTTGAATGACGTTTGGAAGCAGCAACGATGTCTGAATGAAATAAATCTAGTTGTCGACTTTGGACACACGGCGACGACGGTGACACCTGTTGTTGCAGGGTCCACAATTCCATGTGCGATCCGCCGCAATGATATTGGTGGTCAAGTGTTGACCGGGCATCTACGTGAACTTATCAGCTACCGCCAATACAATATGGCAAACGAGGGCGTGACCTTAGATCAGCTCAAACGACGCTTGTGCTTTGTATCTCAAGATTGGAAACAAGATATTGTAGCGTGTGAAGGTACGACACGTGAACGTGGTGTTGCTGGTCCACACTATGCCGAGTACATTCTCCCTGATTTTCAAACCCTTGATCATGGTTATGCTCGTCTCACACGATGTCCCATGTCTGTGTTCGATGAAGTTCGCCGCCGGACACCAATGGATGCGATGCCCCAATTCCTGCGACTTGAGTCGGAGAGGTTTTGTGCTCCCGAACTTCTGTTTTCCCCTCAAAACATTGGTCTTAGTCAATGCGGAGTACATGAACTTATTGCCGATGCTATCCTCCACGTGGACTCGTGCTTGCGTACACCACTATCGCAGCGCATCATTATCTGCGGTGGCGGTTCGCAATTGCCGGGCCTGTGCAATAGAGTGGAACGTGAACTTTTCTCTTTATTACCGCAGCGTGTCTGCGTCATGCGCCCCAGCGACGCGGACCATCTTGCTTTCAGAGGTGCCGCTATCCTAGCTGCCATACCTGACAATTATCTCTCCAAGACAGAGTGGGAAGAATACGGCCCAGACTGCCTCTACGTCCGTCCTTAGTCAACGTTCCTATTGCGAAGTAGTCATGCGAACCGACATCTGTCCATTTCACGGGCCATCTTCAATCCTGGCAGGGGGCACACCTGCGGGGCAGCTGTCGATAATAAGTACATGTAAATCTGAGTTGTACATGGGCTATAGTCCACTTCGCATTTTGCGCCTGACTTCAAGGTCCACGCGCGAGACCCAGCATGCAGGCCCTACTAGTAGCCTGCCAGGCTAGCGGGCTTGTGCGACTTCTCATTTATTTGAGTCCGTTTTCTGTTGGCATAGGGGTGTTCTGGTCACTTGGCCCGGCAATTGCCATGCCGATGTTATATACGAGCAACCTAAATCCACTGACGAAGATCCAGACGAACATTCTACAAGGGACTAGCCGATAGTATCGGACTAAGCAGACGAGGCAGTCTGCCATGCCCTGGCAATAGCTAAACATGGCAACCTCAGGCTGAACCCAGAGAACACAGCAGCTGCAATGGCGCGAAGTCAATATAGTGGGCCACCTCAGTGGGATCATGGTGATGTATGTGTCATGGATGGGCAAGGAGTCGCAGAAACAGCGCGATGCAGCGCTGTCTCGGCGCGAGGTCTGGACGCTTGATGAGCACAGTAGTTTTAGAGGGCAGTCGTGGGGTATTCTTTCTCCCCGTGGCCAGCCGAACCTATTTTAGAGAGAGGGAGCTTAGCTAGTAGACTAGGGTAGTGGGGTGGGCCTTGAGGCTCGCTCAACCTACCCATGATGCCAATTATTATTATCTTGCTTGACTAGAAAGCTACTTTCACGGGCCCGGGGAGCTCAGCTTATGGCACAGCGTGCGCTAGTAGCGCGCGAACTATCCCAGACCGGAAGTCGGCGCGCGCACCGCCGCAAATCAGGGGCAGCCCATCGCCCGGGCTCCCTGGTGCGCTGTACGCCCTAGGCAGCTTTGGACCCAGGTGGAAAGTGGACGGAAACATAATGAGGCGTATCATGTCGCCCGGACCACATATCTTATATCATCCTCATCTTGCGTAATTAATAGCTTGTTGCACAGGGGCGCAACCGTGGGCGTGCGCACAATGTGGCCGCGCCCTTCGAACAAGCCACGGACCCCGCGGGTCGGTCACCGACCGCGTCCAGGAAATTCACAAACTGGTCATCATGGTCGGTACAGCAACTACCGACCTCAATATCGAGATAAGTGCGGGTCGCGTGCTCGTACGGTGGGACATTACCTCATGGGGAGGACCTTGGGTGAAGGCTCTTTCGGTAAGGTGAGACTCGGTACTCACATCTTGACCGGTGAGAAAGTAGCTGTGAAAGTCCTAGAGAAATCACGGTTGGTGGAGGCAGCTGACGTGCAAAGGGTTGCAAGAGAAATCAAGATTCTAAAACGGAATCGTCACCAAAACATTATTCAGCTATTCGAAGTCCTCGACACACCCACCGCGATATATCTTATTATGGAAAACGCAGATGCGGGTGAGATGTTTAACTATATTGTTCGAAATAAACGAGTCGAAGAGCTTCAAGCCTGTCGCTTCTTTCACCAGATTATTGATGGAGCCGAATACCTTCACGACATGGAGGTAACCCACCGTGACCTCAAACCAGAAAACTTGTTACTTCAGAGTTCGACGCATGGACTCCTGGTTAAGATTGTTGACTTTGGACTGTCAAATACCCATGATGGCGGTACTCTTCTTCAGACGGCGTGCGGTTCACCCTGTTATGCTGCGCCAGAAATGATAGCTGGTCTTAGATACTGGGGACCTAAAGCAGACGTTTGGTCCATGGGCGTGATTCTCTATGCACTTGTGTGCGGCTACTTACCTTTTGAAGATTCCAACACTGCTACTCTTTACAAAAAGATCATGGCTGGTACTTACACTTGCCCCAGCTGGATATCCTCTGAGGTTCGTGATCTTATTTCACGGATCTTAAACACGGACCCTGCGAAGCGCATGTCGATCTCCGAGATTCGCCAGCACCGATGGTATTCACAAATTTCCAAGTTTCAGGCTTGCGAATCGGGCGCTTTGGCTCAGACGTTAGATGCCAAGTTGCCGGACCCTCTCGTCCTCGCTCAGATCGAAGCCATTGGCATTCATCGTAAGGTTGTTGAAGACGCCCTTCATCGTGGCCTCCACAACAATGCGACTACTACGTACCACCTCTTGCGAAACCGACGCCTGCGCAATGCGCAAAATTCTGCCGACGTCAAGCAGGATGCTTCAGGATGCGCCAAACAATTCAGTTACCCCGAGCAATGTCGGGAAGAGCCTGATGTCCTAGAAGCATATCCAAATATCCCCAAGCTCTGCCTCCCTAAGCCGAGTAGTGCCACTGAGTATTCAGTGGGCACCAATAATGCCTCACGTAATCCCCAGTCGACTACAAATACACAAGCGACGACGGCACGCGCGCCCGCAACGAAGAGGCCCGCGTCTGCGGGTGCTAGCGTCCACGTATCTCAGACGGCCAGGCTTTGTGATGTCACAACACTGGACCCACTAGCCACCAAAGTGAGCCAAGGATCATCCGTAGTGTCGGCGCTTCAATCCATGGGCAATCGGTCGCCCCCTTTCCTGTCACCAGACCATGGAATGGATAAGTACCGGCGGCCATCTATTTCGAGTGGTGAGAAGAAGCAGAACCTGCTGCTGTGTTCAGAACTTCACCAAAATAACTTTGACACTACACTCAATAAACCTATCGGCATTATTGAACGATCAAGAATTCCCACTGGCGCTAAATCATCAGTCGTGCCACGACAGCCTAGTAGACCCAACACTCGTCAGCGAAAACAACGCACTGGGAGTCGAGCCCTCGCTTTGAACGTGGCGGTCCGATGAGCCCCTCTCCATAGAACGCTCGATTAGTCTTGGACCGAGGGTGGGGTATCGGACCGAGGCTATGAAGCAGGATCAGCTTTAGCGGCCAACACAGGCCACGTACAAGCCGAATGCACAGAAAAGGGCCAGCGGCTAGCATGGCGTATTTGTAGGTCGCAGGCGTCGGTGGGCCAAACCTGGGCGGGTGGAGTTAGGGTACTTTACAAGCTTACTAGCGTCGCTGTGACGTAGACTAGTAGCGAGATAGTAAACTCCGGAACGGGGAAGCAGCTCGGCCTGGTGGGGCCGCCGGCGGCTGCCCTGCCATCCGAGGGGGAACTATCGAGGTTACGCAGTGGCGGTACACCGGCGTCTCTGTTATCCCCACGGAACCTCAGCTGCCGTAGTATACGGGGGCCGGGGCTACTGGACGAACGCCGTCACGAACGGGCAAAGGATATGCCTCACTAGGCCCATGTGGCGGGAGAATGGACTAAGGTAACTTGGTTGGCTTAGCTTGAAGTTGGCAGTGCAGTGGGCTTGTATCTCTAGTATGACCTTATGATAGTTACAGCGAGCGACGAAGGATATATATCTGAACTTCCATGACGCTGCTCCTTTTCTTTCTAGGAGAGCATACTTGTGATCGGTTAGTACGAACGATGGGTTTGTGTTGGATACGAGCAAAGTCTCGATCAGCTCTATTTATGTTTGTACCGCTTTTGAGTATTCTGTCCTCGTATGTTGACGGCGCCTGTGGAACGGCGCCAGGCCTGTAGCCTTGTCCGTAGGCAGACACAAAACTTTTGAAAAAGCGCTATGCTCTTTGTGCCTGCTTGGCAGTCACTCCGCCAGTTCGCTGTCTATAAGACTTGAAACTGGATTAGAATGAATTAAGGAAGGGGGGGGGAACTAGCAGGATACGCAGTAGGAGCGCAGTGGGGTAAGGTGCACTGCAACATCAAGATGCAGTTCACTGAAGATGAAGGTAGAGATCTCTCTATCTCTCTAGCCCCCGGGCGCCCCCACTACGCACCCTCGCTTGTGACCAAAAATGGCCGGGCTAGAAGGCCACAGGTCCAGGAGAGGAGGGAGGACTAGAGGGAGCCCAAAGAAGATAAGCGAACTTGGCTATATCGAGATATATCTGGCCAGGTCGCCTGGTTTGGTCGAGATCGGCTCGCTGGACCTTCACTTTGAGATACAAGACCCGCAGTGGTTATCAAACAAGCTCGGCTCGACAGCCACAGGTGGCGTAGCAGCCTCATAAGTTCCATGGGCGGCATCGGTCGTGAGCTTGTTTGAGCTCTAGGGCTCGAACGAGTTGATTCTCAGCATAGGCTTGGTAGAAGTGGATTGAAACAGGGGGATTGGATATCATCCCGTGTTCGTCATTTGGGGCGGATTGACTCACTCGGCATCTCAGTTGACTCCATCATCAATCAGGGCTTCATGTGCGAACCATCACCGCTTGACTCGATGGCTAGGGCCGCCTCGAGAGCGGCGGAGACGGCATCGTCGAATCTTGATTGTCTCCGCGCATTACTGGCACTGGCAAGTTGGCTAAGGTCAGTGCGTTTGCGAGCGTGCGAACCGCGCACATGTGCCTGGATCACTGCAGCTGAGCGTTCAGCGGTATGCGTTTTTGCTTCTATAGATCGGACCGGTTTCTGGTCGATGGAGGCGTGAGTGATTCTTTGAATCTTCTTGGCTGAGATCTCCTTGAGCACGAAATCAGCGTCCAGCTCTTTGGCAGCTCTAGGTCCAGCCTCTTGGACCACAGCCTTGGCATTGGTGCTTCGGATAAACAAGGGTTCATGTGTTATCGTGATTGCGTCCGGATGAATAGTCAAGGCATGAGATTTCATCCTTTTGCACGTCGTAGTTGCGAAAAATTTGCGGATAAATTTCACTTTGCGATGGAGAAACGCGGTGTGGCAGCGTTTCCAGTATTGAACAGCATTTCGGCGGAAACAGGCTTGGATCATGAGAGCAGGCTGATGCAAACTAGCCAGAAAGCTGGTTTCGTTTTGAGACTCATCCCTGTGATTGCGACAGAGGCTGCCTCTTATAATACGTTGAATGAGAACTGCTGTTCGCTGTATGGAAAATTCAAACGCACACTCTTCTGGGACGTTTGACATGAACAAATTCGTGATCGGCACCCCGACAAGGGCCCTGCCTGGCAGGCCGAGTACAGGTTCGAGTTTCACATGCTGCTTAGGTTCAATGCGGTCTCTGATTCTTCGGCGAAGTCGTCCAAAATCAGGCTTCTCACTTCTCGGGCTCCCTAGAACGGGGGGGGCACCGTGATGTGCAGGAAGCTCAATCGGTCGAACCGTCCTATGAAGGACTTTTGCTTCCACACAGGATGTATGCAACATTTGAGCCTTAGAGCAGCTTGGCTTCTGCTCCTTCAAAATGCCCGCATGTGTATTTTGTGAGATAGGGACGCGCGCTCGGTTGATGAGAGGTGCTGGGTTCATTAGCTTAAGACTTGGTAACTGGGCCATAGTGCCTCGTAGTGTCTCGCTTGAGAGCAAGCTTGTCTTAGCAACAAGCGCTGCACACTTGGCCTCAGAGCATAGATGTTTTGCAGCCTCGAGACACCTGTCTTCAAGAATTTCATCATCGATGGGCATCATGAAGGGGTTGTCAATGTAGCTAAAAGTGTCAAAATAATGCTGGGCAGCGGGTGAGTCATCAAGAAAAGCAAGGTCAGACATCATCTTTACCAGATAATTATCACCCTGATACATGAGGCCAATCAAGTGGCTTTCCATGCGACTCGGATTATCGCCTGCCGTAACACTCGATGCCGTGATTCGTCTCGTCTCCCTCCAATCTCTCGCCTTTTCTACTAGGTCCAGGGATATAAGGCGCAACTGGTCCAAAAGCACTACAAGCTCGCCGGTGTTGAACTGGACCGATCTCCACATCTTTTTCTCCGCAGTATCATCTACTACAGACGCCAAACTTGATGCCTCATCACTGTCTCCCCCACATACGGTATCTTGAATCCGATCAAGTTCAGAGTAAAGCGTTTTCAGTTTCTCTAATATTCTACATACCGTTCCAAGGTATATTTCTCGTAATATTATGCATTTCATACAATCAATTTCTCTGCCAACAACAAGAGGTATATTGGGACCACGGCCTCGTTGCTTCTTGTTCTGCATGTCGACAATTTTTGTCACATTGCGAGATCCAGACCCACGTAGAATTTGATGCCGCTGGAAAAGTCGCTCTTCAAACTTCTGCGCAGTACGAGAAGCAGACGAGTGGCAATTTGAGACGCATGGGGAGACAGATATGACTTCTGGTACACCGCTCGTAGATTCCAACCGCTGGAGGATCTCCAGGCGTGATTCTTTGTCTACAGTAGATCTCATTGCAGCTTGCGCTGCGCTACCTGCTAAACGCCGCAATGAGACTTTCTCGCGGCGCACCTCTCGCAAGCCCGCGATCTTGTAGCGCCTCGTGCGTCTCGCTATTGCTGATTTGGACCACACAGGTTCTGGGCTCACAAGAGTGTCGTCTACACAAGCCTTCGAAAGTTCAGACATTGCTGGTTTTAACTCCGGCAGCCTCATCTGAGACTTTGCTGACACACTTGGAGGGGCATGCGCACTCGCCCGCTCCTCGAGCAGGAGCTCGAACAATTGCATGCGCTACTATCGGTCTCGCATTTGATGATTTAATTTCGAACAGATACGCACCCGGCCCGGGTTTGGTAACTCACTAACCCGTTGGGTGAGGTACCCCCGGAGATCATCCACAGAGGATGCGGATACTGAACTTGCTCCTGCAGTTGGGGCAAGCGTCGTTGCCACTTGCAGCAGCCTGGATATGGTGACACTGAACTTGTTTCTATGGGTGTTGAGGTAGAAGGCGTATACCTTAAAGTGGTGCAGGGCCTCCAGACGTGCTAACAGCCGGATGAGCGCCCTCGCAAAGGGGTGGCCAGGTCGACGCCTTGTTATCCAATTCAAGTTTACGTTGCACCCCTCGATTTCGAGTGAGTGGCTCAGCGGCCAAGGCGGCGTTGAGGCCTTTCAGATGCAACAAAATTTTTCCAAATCGGTGGTCATGGCGTCGAGATAGAGCCCGCCAAAGGTGCCCATCACCACTACCCAAGCCCTCTTTGCCATCGATTTTCTCGATTTGATATCCAGCTCTTCGATGCGGGATCTTTTCGTGGGGAGCCACAAGGCCTGCCACACATGTACACACCAAGTCCGGATTTATACCCGACATCGCTCGATGTGGGTAATCTAAGGGAAGCTGCAAGAGACACACGGGCTAGACCGCACTGCAAAATTCGAGCTGAGCTAGATGATCTCGTCGGATGGATTTTCGCGGATGGAGAGTTTGCCAATGATGAGTCGAAACAATAGCACCTGATCGTTGGAACAATCCGAGACGCGCTAGTCTGCAATGTTTGATGATGTACTCAACTTGAAATATAACTCTTTGGTTGCTTCGCTGAGCGAAAAAGTTGCCAATGAGCAGGAGGCGAGACGTATTCGAGCTATTGAGCTGCTCGAGGACGCCGCTTATACTGATAGTCGGATTAGTCGGAGCGATGCAGACTTTAGTGCAGAGGTGTTACTCAAATGCCATTTATAGAATTGTAGGAATTTCTAGACGTCTTAGGCCGCTGCGGGTGTCAAATTTACCCGACTTATAGCAGAGTTGAGACAGATGTGGGAGGACGAAGAGGTTCATCGGGCGGGTGTACTGGAACGGCGCGTCCGATCGCAAGCATCGGCGTCGATTCTTTAATAATGCCGTGTCTTGCGTCCCATGGGTATGATATTTACAACTAGGCATTATGATGTCGTACTGGGACAATTGCAATCACAGCTAGAGTTAGCGCTGAGAATGAACGAGGATGCAGACCAGCAGTGGATGGCCGAGATCAGAAATTCTACTTACGAGCACGTGTGTTTAATGAAGTCCTTCGAAGAAAAATGTAGTTCGCACTACGGTGCCCGTCTTAATAAATACGTCGAGAGCACTGATCATCGTCTTGCTATCTACGAAGAAGACCTTCTTGTCCTGGGGGCCAATACCGAGCGAAACTATTCCGCACTGAAGTCGAAGATCCATAGACTTCGAGTTGCTTGCGGAAAATGGCGCATTGATTATCAACGTCATGGGTCAGCCTGTGTATACATACTAACTAACCAACAAGCAATGCAGTCATAGTTCAGAACATTCAGGCGAGGTGCAACGTAGATATCGTATGATCACAGTTGAATTGGAACGTCTCTACATGAACGAAATCGGCAATCTACTAGCGGATCTCTCTGCAGCAGCAGCTCAACTTGCTGCATGCCACCGCAGGGGCCGGCGCAACTCCACACTGCAGCTGTTCACTTAGATTTCCTTGCACAGCGTCACAGATGTCGCCTGGCCTTGCTCAACAGGAGCCATTACTCCTCAAGTTCAAGTCTCAGCTGCAACAGCTGTGGAATAGACTAGACACACAACCTGGTGATCGCATAAACACCCTCGGTAAAAGGCAGCGTGCGCATTGAAGAAGTTACTGTAAAAACAAACGCCAGCCAGCAGGTATACTACTCAACTCGGCGGGCTGCACTGAAAGCCTGGTTGGCGCATATGGCTATGCAATCAACAAAATGCGATCTCAGCTTCCGTTAGCTTGCCTCGTATCCCGATACGAGTTTCTAGGTTATCGAATCGCACTCTTTGCGAAGCTGGCGCCCAAAAATGGCGGCACTCTTACCCATTTGGGTGTTGTCGGTGATTACAACTCCTTGAGGGAGGAATATAGGACATTACATGCGAGACTTAATCGTGAAATTTTGGATTATGAACAGGAGAATAGGACCCCGTTCTTGTATCGTGGTGTGCCCTATTTGCCTCTTCTGAATGAATAGCTAGTGCATGAATCACCGTTAGTGATGTATTAGGCCCATGGCTGATTTCGAAATCTACGCTGGCGCAGGCTCATATCACCGCCACTACAAAAAAAAACATCACAACTGTGGCACAAACTTGAAAGCCTGGACTCAGGCGCAGAAGTCAACCCCCCCCCTTCCTTGCGTCTAGCCAGCAGGGGCCTACGATGTCCCCCAACCCCCACATAGGAACAGTCATATTTCGCAATAGGCTACTGGCATCTGTCCCTGTCGGACACGTGGGTTACTCCAAGGCCGGAAACAACCATGGGGCTAGGCGCGCGCATGGGAAGGGCCGCAACCCGAACCCACCGCCGGCCGTAGCGCGTGACGACGAGTAGCTCAATCGCGCGAATGCGCAGTGAGGGTCACATGTGCTGGTGGTAGTGTGTTGGAAAGGTTTCCGGACGTCCGACGGTCGGGGAGGGTTCCGAGTCTGGGAAAGGTTTGGGAGAAGGGTTTGGGAGAAGGGTTTGGGAGAAGGGTCTTGGTGCGCGAAAACCGGCTCAGAAAGGCTTTACTGGGGAAAAAGCTAATCGGCGGAGACGCGCGGCTTCTGTCCTTCACTGCGAATGCGGCGAGGCAGCTAGATCTGGTCCATGTACCCGTAGTAAATTTTATTCAGAACGCACGCTGCGCCTTCCCTGTACATACTTCGCAAGTCGCAGAGTGGAAAGCTGGGCGTCTAGACGTAAGTTATTTCGGGCACCGGCAAGTGCACCGGCGCCAAAATTTGCCTGACTGCGAGTTAGGTGGAACATCACGGGTTGGGGGAACCTCTCTGCGAGCATGGCCGAATTGGCAAGGGCAATATAAGCCGGCCTACCCTTACCCCCGCCTATTCGCGAGGGTACTCGAATCATGTGGCACATAGCCGGCGACTTCGAGGACCGTGGTGCCGGCTACGCCGGTGCCAGCGGCGACAGCCCAGCAGAGCCGTTCACTTTGGGGAAGCGGAGCTGCCGCTACACGTTCAGCTGGTGAGTGTTCGTTGAGACCCCGCTGAAGTTCGCGACGATGTCGCTGAGGAGCTCATTCGATGCCGCGCCGGCGGATTCCACCACGAGGTCGAGCAGCGGCCTGCCAGAGTAGTACACTAGCGCCCTGCATGAAGTCCTTGCGCGTCATGGGGTCAAGGGCGGCGAGCTTCGTGTCGTACTTCAGGTCGAAGAAGGTCCCGTCCTGGTACAAACTGCGACAAGAAGTGATATCATGGTGGATGGAGGAGCAATGATCTTCGCTTCCAGTGCCGCCCTTTCAGTGTCCGAAGTGCAACCTCTGAAGCGCCGGAAATGTCAGATTGCAGGTCATTACCCACGGTCGTGAGAGACTAGTCTCATTGGCAACACCTCTCACCCCCGAGTGTGTAAGACCGAAGTCCGTAGCTGGACTCGGCTCCGAGTTGCTTTTCGTAAAGTCCGAGAGGAGGCGGGACTGTGAGACAGACTGCACTGCACGCTTGTTCAAATGAAACTTTCAGGTAAACTTTTGGCGTGTGTATGATTTCACTGTTGTGATGCCGGGTCAATGTTTGAAACATGCATTGCGAGATTGTTTGCGCCATTTTGAAGGCATAGCTTTGCGAGAACTTCAGGCGCGAGATGCTGAAGGATGGGCTTGGGTCTAGGAAGCGTGATGAGGACATCCGTCCCCGCGAGGCGATTGAGCAACGCACTGTCAGGATTTATTCCGAGGAGTACGTCCTGCTCGTCTGCATCTTTAAGGACTGCCACCTGATGGCGACGAGTCGGGCTGCCAATGACGATCGTCGAGGACTCGCGGAAAAAACATAATGACTACCGAAATCGGCGATGCATGCAGCAAGGGGTGCGAGAAGGACCTGTACAACATTAGTACGTATCTGTGTGTTACGTTTTAGGACGCTATGCTCCAGACGAGGCCCACATGCTTGACGGGCGTCGCAGCAGCCTGTGTGGGTAGTTAATAGCTGACCACTGTCCATGTCCACCGCAGGACCAGCGAAATCGCTCTTCTCTCTGATGAGTTTTGCGCCGGGTTCCGCTTCGCTAAAACATTCAAGTGCAACTTCGATAAGAGCGCGCCTCATGTCCTTTGCAATGAAAACAGTGAAGCGATCGTCGACAGTAAGACTGTTCGCGACAATGTGGAGGAGCTGCGCTTGAGTCTCCCACCACTTGTCGGAACGCGCGATAGTGCCGAGTGATGGAATAAATGGACCTAGGAAAGGTGGGGACAGGCGTCTTGACGATGATTGGTGGGCGTCGGCGTTCGTCAAGTTGACATCTGGGTCTGGGAACTCGCCAGGCATGGCTATCCCAAGGAACAAACATGGGCCAGAGAGGCAGACGCGGGAGGCTGGCCAAGGACGCGTGGCGAGTGAGCTGCGGCCGCGGCGAGTGCCTAAGGAGGAGTCCTTCTCGGGCTCCCGTGGCGTCATCTAATCATCCGTATGTTCCCCATAAGCACAAGCACAGAGGCACTCTCAAACGCTGCCAAGGGACCGCGCATGCAGCCGCGTGTAGCGGCGGCGCGTTCCTCGCCAGGCATGCAGACACGTAGTAAAAGTTAAGATCGATGAGTGGCCCATCGCTGAAACGCGCCTCAGATGCAAAGTCAAGGCCTAAGGTAGCGTGCCCAGACTTTGTGACTTTCATAACCGATGGGTTCTGTTGAGACGCAGCCAGCACACGCGCAAGGCCAGCGACGCAATGAAGCCACGGGACCTGTGTCTCAGCGTGACGCCGAGGCCGAATTCCTAGTAATTGACGGCACCCGCATGAGACGAGCGAGCGGTTCATTATTTGCGTTCAACGGTCTCTCATTCCTCCTGCCTCGGTATGGCAATAAGAAGTGGATCTACAGGGCGCACCGGTGCATCACATCGCCTTGGTCATCGTCGAGGATGACTCGGATGGTATCCAAGGACTCATCACGTCGGTCTGCATTGCACGGGAGGAACGCGTGAATGACCTTAAGAATCGCGTGGCGCTTGCCATCGAAGCCATCAAGTGAAAGGAGCGGTGTTAGGGACCCGAGGGCGTTTTTCGCCAAGGCCTAAAGCAACAGCGACATGGAATTTTACCCTTGTATTCCGTGTGGCGCTTTCCAGACGGTGGACGCTCACAGTGTCAGCGGCGTCCTCATCGCGTGCACGAGTGCGCAAGCCAATCGCAGCGAGGGCATTGGCTGCAGCATGACAGAGCGGCGCATGCGTGGCTGCGCCCGATACAAGAACTCGAGCAAGGCACGCGACGATGGCGCCAAGGCCTCCCGGCGGCGCTCCCACACCGAGACATGACGCAGCAATGGACCCTGCACGTGCTTCAAGGCACGCACAAACGCGCGCGGC